>Ga0180222_1001121_pt1 | contig 30955 bp, 30 predicted proteins | sample eDN5th37CKraftOP_FD_151336 | JGI IMG/M metagenome (GOLD analysis project Ga0180222, IMG submission 151336) | Enriched Organic Plus compost microbial communities from Emeryville, California, USA - eDNA 5th pass 37_C Kraft OP (version 2) (version 2) ...
GCCTGTTCTTCGCTTAACGATCTTCAATCCATCCCGAGATAGGCAGCCTTGACCTTCGGATCGGACAACAACTCCGCCCCTGTGCCGGTCGAGGCGATGCGGCCGGTTTCGAGCACATAGCCGCGGTCGGCGATCTCCAGCGCCGCGCTGGCGTTCTGCTCGACCAGAAGCACGGTGATGCCGTCGGCCTTGAGCGTTTCGATCGCCGCGAGAATCTGATCGACCAGGATCGGCGACAGGCCGAGCGAGGGCTCGTCGAGCAACAGCAGCTTCGGCCTGCCCATCAGCGCGCGCCCGATCGCCAGCATCTGCTGCTGACCGCCGGACAGGCCCCCGGCCGCGAGCCGACGCTTTTCGCCCAGCACCGGAAACATCTCAAACACCCGTTCGCGGTCGTTCTCGATCTCCTTGTCGCGCCGCATGTAGGCGCCGAGCCGGAGATTGTCCTCGACGCTCAGCGGGCCGAACACCTGTCGCCCCTCCGGGGATTGCGTCATGCCGCGCTCGACCCGCCGGTGCGGCGGCAGCCGGTTGATGCGCTCGCCCAGAAAACGAATGTCGCCGCGGCTGACCGGCTGCACGCCGGACAGCGCGCGCAAAAGCGTGGTCTTGCCGGCGCCGTTCGAGCCGATCAGCGCCACCACCTCGCCCTGGCGTACCTGGAGGCTGACACCTTTCAGCACCTCGATCCGGCCATAGGCGCTATGCAGGTCCGACACGTCAAGCATCGGGCTCTCCCGCATGCGTCGTTTCCCGAAGGCCATGCTTGCCCAGATATGCCTCGAGCACCGCCGGATTGTCGCGCACCTCGCGCGGTGTGCCTTCCGTCAGCAGGCGGCCGCGATCCAGCACCAGGACCCGGTGCGAGATATTCATCACGAGTTTCATGTCGTGCTCGACCAGCACCACTGCGATGCCCTTGTCGGCAATCTGGCGCACCAGGCGGGCGATCTCCGCGGTCTCCACCGCATTGCAGCCGGCCGCCGGCTCGTCGAGCAACAGCACGCGCGGCTCGGCCGCAAGCGCACGGGCGATCTCGAGCCGCTTGCAGGCGCCGTACGGCAGCGCGCCGGCAGGCCGGTCGGCACTGTCGCGCAGTCCCACCTCATCGAGCAGAGCCAGCGCCGCCTGCCGCGTCGTGGCGTTCTGCCGGGTCACCGATGGCAGGCGGAGCAGGTCCGCGAACAGCCGGCAGGTCTCGCGCAGATGCCGGCCGACCATCACGTTCTCCACCGCGGTCATGCGCTGGAAGATCTGCAGATTCTGGAAGGTGCGCGACAGGCCGCGGGCCGCCAGCAGGTCCGGCGCAAGCCCGGTGACGTTCGCGCCTTCCAGTTCGACGCGTCCCTGATCGGCTTCGTAAATGCCGGAGACGACGTTGAACAGCGTGGTCTTCCCGGCACCGTTCGGCCCGATGATGGACAGGATGCGGCCGGCATCGGCGGAAAAGCTGATGCCGTCGATGGCCTTGACGCCGCCGAAGGCGATGCTGATATCGCTGGCGGTCAAGACCGTCATGTCCGCACCCGTTTTGCCAGCCATCGCGTTGCGGTGGGCACCATGCCGTCACGCATGAAGATCATCGACACGATGATGATCAAGCCGAGCAGCAGATGCTCGTACTCCTGGAAGACCGTCAGCACCTGCGGCAGCGTGATCAGCACGGCGGCGCCGATGATGCTGCCGGCCACCGAACCGAGCCCGCCGAGCACCACCATGGTCACGAGCTCGACGGAGTGCAGAAACCCGGCCTGGTCGGGATTGATGAAGCCGTTCATAAGCGCCAGCATCGAGCCTGCGAGCGAGGCGTAGACCGCCGCGATCACGAATGCCTGCAGCTTGAAGCGGGCGACGTCGACCCCGGCAACGCGGGCGGCGACCTCGCTGTCGTGCAGGGCGCGGAGCGCACGGCCGGTCGGCGTGTCGTTCAGATTGAGGGCGAGCCAGCTGCCGAGCACGAGAAGGCCGCCCGTGATCCAGTACCAGGTGTCCGATCCGCTGGCGCGCCAGCCGAAGAGTGACAGCTTCGCGACCGGCATGCCATCCGGGCCGCCGGTCCAGCGGCTTTCGGTGGTAATCACCATCGCCACCAGCACGCCGAAGCCGAGGGTGGCGACGGCAAGGTAATGGCCTCTGAGCCGCAGAATCGGGCGGCCGACGAGATAGGCAAGCAGCGCCGACAGCACGGCTCCGATCAACAGGGCCGCCCAGGACGGCAGGCCAAGATGCGCCGGCCCCACCGCCACCGCATAGCCGCCGATCCCGAAGAAACCGGCATGGCCGAGGCTGACCTGCCCCGCCTGTCCCATCAGAATGTTAAGGCCGATCGCCGCGAATGCCGAAACCCACACCAGCGCGGCGACGCGGTAATAATAGGTCGAAGGGAAAATGAGCGGCAGGACGGCGACGACGGCCGTCAGCACGAGCAGCATGACGCTGCGTTGGTCGAGCCATGTCGGCATCAGACGCGTTCCACCGTGCGCCGTCCGAACAGGCCCTGCGGCATGGCGAACAGCACGACGAGAATGACGATGAAGGCGAATGCATCCTTGTAGGTCGACGAGATGTAGCCCGCCCCCAATGCTTCGAGCAGCCCGAGCAGAAGCCCGCCCGCCACCGCGCCGAGCGGACTGCCCATGCCGCCGAGCATCGCTGCGGCAAAACCTTTCAGCGCCAGCAGGGTGCCCACGTCATAGCTCGTCAGGGTGATCGGAGTGATCAGGATGCCGGCGACAGCGCCGATCGCCGCGGAGCCGCCGAACGCCAGCATCATGACGGTCGCGGTGTTGATGCCGACGAGACGTGCCGCGAGCCGGTTGGCGGCGGTCGCCAGCACCGCCTTGCCGAGCACGGTCCGCTCCAGAAAGACGTGGAGCGCGATGACGATGACCGCGGCGCCGCCGAGCACCCAAAAACTCTGCGGCTGCACCGCGGCGCCGAACACATTGACCGGAACGTCTCCGGAAAACGACGGCAGCTTGTGAAACTGCTTGTCGAACAGCACCTGCGCCACCCCGCGCAGCAGGATCGACGCGCCGATGGTGATGATGATCAGGGTCACGGCGGACGCGCCGCGCGCTGGCTCGATCGCAAGCCAGTACAGCAGAAGCCCGACCGCAACCGCGGCGGCAACCGCGATCAGCGCCGCCAGAGGCAGCGGCACGCCCGCTGCGGAGACAAACACCGTCACCATGCCGCCGAGCATGACGAATTCGCCCTGAGCGAAGTTGATGACGTCCGACGCGTTGTAAACCAGCATGAAGCCCAGCGCGACCAGCGCATAAACCGCGCCGACCGTCAGCCCGGACATCAGGAATTGAACGAACTCGGCCATGTCTCCTCGGCAAGGTTTAGCATACCGGGCATGATTGAACCGGCGTCACGCTTTCATCCTGCCAGAGCGCCGGTGGTGTCTCGCAGGATGGGCTCACGTCATCAAGTGATAGCGAACTCTCGAGATGGTGAGGCGCGCGACGCCGCGCGCCCCGAATCATATGGCGAACAACGCCTCAGCTTCCTGGCGGAAGCAGGCTCCAGTCCCCGTTCTTGACCTCGAGCATGCGGAAGGCTGTGAGATCGAGCCCGAGATGGTCGGTCGGAGACATGGTCACCACACCGCCGGTCCCGACGAAGCCTTTGGTCTTCTCGATCTCGTCCCGGATTTTCTTCGGATCTGTCGAATTCGCCCGCTTCAACGCGTCCACCAGAATGAAGAGGCCGTCATACGCATGGCCGCCGAAGGTCGAGACCGGCTGCTTCGCCGTGTCCTCATAGGTCTTTTTGTATTCGACGACGATCTTCTTCTGCGGATCGTTGTCGGGCAGCTTGTCGGCCACGAGCAGGGCCGCCGCCGGCAGCCGCACGCCCTCCGCCGCCGGGCCTGCAAGTTCGATGAAGCTCTTCGAGGCGACGCCATGGCTCTGATAGAGCGGCGTCGCCGTCATGCCGAGCTGGGCGTAGTTGCGGGTGACGATGGCAGGGCCCTGGCCGAAGCCCGGATTGACGACGGCCTGGATGCCGGCGGTGTTCTTGATCTTGGTGAGCTGCGCGGTCATGTCGCTGTCGCGGGGACCATAAGTTTCCTCCGCGAGGATCTGGATGCCGTAATTCGGCGCCACCTTGGTGCACTGCGCCCGCATCGATGCGCCAAAGCCGTCGGTGCCGGAGATCATCGCAATCTTGGTCAGATTGCGCTGCTTGAGGTTCTCGAAGATCTTTTCGCAGGCCATCTTGTCGGTGTGCGGCGTCTTGAAGACATACTTCCGCACCGGATCGATGATCTCGATCGCGCCGCCGAGCGAAATCATCGGCACTTGCGCTTCCTCGAACACCGGAATCATCGCCATGGTGGTGCCGGTGGTGGTGCCGCCCACCATCGCCACCACCTTGTCGTCCTCGATCAGGCGTGTCGCGAAGGTGCGCGCCTTGTTCGCGTCGCCGCCGTCATCATAGATGACGAGCTCGATCTTCTTGCCGTCGACTCCGCCCGCGCTGTTGATCTTGTCGACATACATCCGCAGCGTCTTGTCTTCGGGCTCGCCCAGGAAGGACGCCGGCCCCGTGGCCGACAGGACCGACCCGATCTTGATTGTCTGCTGCGCGAGCGCCGGATGAGCCAATGCCGATCCGGCTAGACTGACCGCGCAAAGCATTTTGATCGCTGGGAATAGCTTCATGGTTTCCTCCTGGTTTCGGGTGCTCGTTATTGAAGGGAGCTTCCCGGGCGCATCTTACATGACGGTGCGGTTCTTCCGCCTCTCGTGATCCGCGTCCTGCCTCAATATAATTGACCGGGCGGTTGGTCAATAGTAACCTTGGTCGCAGACCGGCGATCAAGCGCAACAAGCCGAACGGGAGGACATGGTGGGAAACGATCTGGTTTTGACCGAGATCCGCGAGGGCTATCGGGTCGTCACCCTCAACCGGCCTGACCGGCTCAATTCGTTCAGCGAGAACATGCATCTGGCGCTGATGGCGGCGCTCACTGCGGCCGAAGCCGATACCGGCTGCCGCGCGCTCATTCTCACCGGCGCCGGTCGGGGATTCTGTGCGGGACAAGACCTTTCGGACGGTGTCTACACGCCCGGAGAAACACCGGATCTCTCGGTCACCATCGCCCGATTTTACAATCCGCTCGTGCGCAAGCTGCGCGATCTGCCGATGCCGGTGATCTGCGCGGTGAACGGTGTCGCTGCCGGTGCCGGCGCCAATGTCGCGTTCGCCTGCGATATCGTACTCGCGGGCAAGTCCGCCAAGTTCATCCAGTCGTTCGCGAAGATCGGTCTCATTCCCGATTCCGGCGGCACCTGGCTGTTGCCGCGGCTCGCCGGCCGTGCCCGTGCCCGCGGCCTCGCGCTTCTGGCAGAGCCGATTTCGGCCGGGCAGGCGGAAGCCTGGGGCCTGATCTGGAGAACGCTCGACGATGCCGAACTGATGGATGAGGCGCACCGTCTCGCGGCTCATCTCGCGACCCAGCCGACCAGCGGACTCGCGCTGATCAAGCGGGCGCTCGATGCCGCGGAAATCAACGATCTCGACCGACAGCTCGATCTCGAATGCGCGATGCAGGGCGAAGCGGGCCGCATGCCCGATTACATGGAAGGCGTGACCGCGTTCTTCGAGAAGCGGCCGGCGAAATTCAGGGGGCGCTCCTGATGGACACGCGGCCTGCCATGGACAACCCCGATATCCTGCCGGAAGCGCAGGCGATGTGGGCCAATGACCGGGCGAGCCGCGCGCTGGGCATGGAGCTCAGGCGCGTGGCCCCCGGCGAAGCCGTGCTGTCCATGAAAATCCGCGCCGACATGGTGAACGGCCACGGCATCTGCCACGGCGGATTCATGTTCACGCTGGCCGATTCGGCTTTTGCGTTCGCCTGCAACTCCTACGGCCAGCCGACGGTGGCCCAGCACTGCGCGGTGACCTTCATCCAGCCGGTGCGCGAGGGCGAGATGCTGACCGCGCATGCGATGGAGCGGTCGCGCGTCGGCCGCGGCGGCGTCTACGACGTTACCGTGCGTAACGAGCGCGATGTCGTGGTCGCGGAGTTTCGCGGACATTCGCGAACCATTGCACGAACGGGTACCGGCCGCCCGCGCGCGGCCGACGCTGACAACAATTCCTAGAAGAATAAAATCGTCCGAGGAGGAAACCTTGCTGCAAAATCCACTTCGCAAGCTGGCTCAGCTCAAGCCACAGCCGACCGACCTCGATCGTTATGAAATGGCGTCGCGTGACGAGATCTCCGCCCTGCAGCGTGAGCGCCTGAGCTGGTCGCTGCGGCATGCCTACGACAACGTGCCGCATTATCGCGCCAAGTTCGACGCCGCCGGCGTCCGGCCGGACGACTTCAAGACCCTCGAAGATCTCGCGAAGTTTCCGTTCACCACCAAGGCGGATTTGCGCGAGAACTATCCGTTCGGCATGTTCGCGGTGCCGCAGTCGCAGATTGCGCGCATCCATGCTTCCTCAGGCACCACCGGCAAGCCGACGGTGGTCGGCTACACCAAGGCCGATCTCGATGTCTGGAGCGACACCATGGCCCGCTCGATTCGTGCCTCCGGCGGGCGGCCCGGCATGAAAGTCCATGTGGCGTATGGTTATGGCCTGTTCACCGGCGGCCTCGGCGCGCATTACGGCGCCGAACGACTCGGCTGCACCGTGATTCCGGTGTCGGGCGGCATGACCGAACGCCAGGTCCAGCTCATCACCGACTTCAAGCCTGACATCATCATGGTGACGCCGTCCTACATGCTGGCGATTCTGGACGAGTTCAGGAAGCAGGGGATCGACCCGCGCCGATCGTCGCTGCGCGTCGGCATTTTCGGGGCTGAACCCTGGACCAACGCCATGCGCGAGGAAATCGAGGAGGCGTTCGATCTCCACGCGGTGGACATCTACGGCCTGTCCGAGGTGATGGGTCCCGGGGTTGCCAACGAATGCGTGGAAACCAAGGATGGCCTGCACATCTGGGAAGATCACTTCTATCCCGAGGTGATCGATCCGGTCACCGGCAAGGTGCTGCCGGACGGTGAGCCGGGCGAGCTGGTGTTCACCTCGCTGACCAAAGAAGCGATGCCTGTGATCCGCTATCGCACCCGCGATCTGACGCGCCTGCTGCCCGGCACGGCGCGGTCGATGCGGCGGATGGAGAAGATCACCGGCCGTTCCGACGACATGATGATCATCCGCGGCGTCAACGTGTTTCCGACCCAGATCGAAGAAAAGCTGCTCACCATCCCGACGCTGTCGGTGCACTACCAGATCGTGTTGAGCCGGGAAGGGCGCATGGACGAAATGGAAATCCTGGTCGAGGCGCGGCCCGATGCCTGCGCGCCGGAGGCCCGCAGGGCGGCCGCCGCGCGGCTCGCGCAGTCGGTGAAAGACACCATCGGCATCACCGCCCGCGTCAACGTGCTCGATCCGGAAACGATCGAACGGTCGCTCGGCAAGGCCAAGCGGATCGTTGATCGACGCCCCCGTCCATGAGACGGCGACCCGCCGGCCTGCCGGTTCGAGACGGGCGTGTCGGCCGTCAACGGGATGGGGTCTGCCTCGGCCCGGTGACGTCCTCGATCATGAGGGTCAATGCATGCATTGCCTTGCACGCTCCTCCTGATGAGGCCGCGAAACTGACACTGCGAAGGATGAGCCCATCGCATCGGAAGATGCCCTAGCGTTTCGGAAGGACCAGCACGCGACATGGCACGCAGCCGCGCCAGCAATTACGATGACAAGCGCCGGGCGATCCTCAACCGTTCCGCCGAGCTGTTCTCGGAGCTCGGTTATGATCGCGCTTCGATGAGCAGGATCGCGAAAGCCTGCGGCGTATCGAAAGCGAACCTTTATCATTATTACGAGGATAAAGAGGAACTGCTGTTCGACGTCATTCGCTTTCATCTCGAAGAGCTGCTTGAGGTCGTCGAAGCCGCCGACAATCCCGACCTGCCGGCGGAGGCGCGCCTGCGCGAACTGGTCGGTGCGCTGCTCGAGGCCTATCGGGATGCGGACTCCCAGCACAATGTGCAGATCAACAGCCTCCGCCTGCTGCCTCCCGACCGGCAGGCGGAGCTCAAGGCCATGGAGCGCGAGCTGGTGCGGATTTTCTCCGAAGCGGTCGCGGGCGTAGCGCCGCAACTGCAGGGGACCAGGATGCTGAAGCCGGTGACCATGTCGCTCTTCGGCATGCTGAACTGGCATTATCTGTGGTTCAAGAGCGGCGGCCCCGTGACCCGCGCCGATTATGCCGACCTTGCCACTCATCTGATCGCCGATGGCACCCGCAACCTGCTGCGTCGCGCGCCGGCGGCGTCGAAGCCCACCGCGGCGGCGAAATAGTTCGTCAGCAAAATCCAACCCCGAACCCGGAGTCATCCATGAAACTCGAAAGCTTCGTCCGCGGACAATGGGCGGCATCGGGCCGCGATCTCATCGATATCCGCAGCGCTGTCACGGGCGACGTGGTTGCCCAGGCGAGCGGTGGCGGGCTCGACATGCGGGAGGTGCTCGCCTATGCCCGTGAGGTCGGCGGCAACAACCTCCGCCGGCTGACGTTTCACCAGCGCGCTGAACTCCTGAAGAAGCTCGCGCAGTACCTCACCGAGCGAAAGGATCAGCTTTACAAGCTGTCGTTCCAGACCGGCGCGACGAGAAGCGACAGTTTGATTGACGTCGACGGCGGCATCGGCACCCTGATGGTCTATGCCGGCAAGGGCCGCCGCGAACTGCCGAACGCAACCTTCCTGCTGGATGGCGCGATCGAGCCGCTCGGCAAAGCCGGGACCTTCGCCGGCCAGCATGTCTTGACGTCGCTCCGTGGCGCCGCCGTTCACATCAATGCGTTCAATTTCCCTTGCTGGGGGCTGTTGGAAAAACTCGCGCCTGCGCTGCTTGCAGGCGTGCCGGTGGTGGCGAAGCCTGCGACCGTAACCTCCTACGTCGCCCATGCTCTTGTCCGCATGATTGCGGAGTCCGGCGTTCTTCCCGAAGGTGCGCTGCAGTTTATCGTCGGGCCGACCGGGGACCTGTTCGATCATCTCACCTGCCAGGACGTGGTGTCGTTCACCGGCTCGGCGGAGACATCGCAACACCTGCGGCGTCATCCGACGGTTGCGCGGGAGGCGGTCCGCTTCGTTGCCGAACAGGATTCGCTCAATGCCGCGATCCTCGCGCCCGATGCCGCGCCCGGCACGCCTGAATTCGACCTGTTCGTCAAGGAGATCGTCAAGGAAATGACGGTGAAGGCGGGGCAGAAGTGCACCGCGATCCGCCGGGCGCTGGTGCCGGTCGCGCAGGTGCCCGCGGTTATCGATGCTCTGCGCGAACGGTTGGCAGAAATCCGGATCGGAAATCCTGAGCTCGAAACCGTGCGGATGGGACCCCTGGTCGGGCTCGACCAGCGTCGCGACGTGCTCGATCGCGTGGCGGCGTTGCGCACCGAGGCCGAGTTCGTCGCTGGCGATCCTGACAATTTCGACGTGGAAGGCGCCGACAGGATGCGTGGCGCATTCGTGCCGCCGCTGCTGCTGCATTGCGCAGACCCGATGCGCGCCAGCAAAGTGCATGCGGTCGAGGCGTTCGGGCCGGTCGCCACCGTGATGGGCTATGATGGCCTCGATCAGGCGATCACCCTTGCGAACCGCGGTGGCGGCAGTCTGGTGGCGTCGGTCTACACCCACGACCAGCGCACCGCCGCGGACTTTGTGTTCGGCCTTGGCGCATTCCACGGGCGGCTGGTGATGATCGACCGCGACTGCGCCAAGGAGCAGACCGGCCATGGCTCGCCAATGCCTCATATGATGCATGGCGGACCGGGGCGTGCGGGCGGGAGCGAGGAGCTTGGCGGTATCCGCAGTCTGCAGCATTATATGCAGCGCACCGCATTGCAGGGGTCGCCCGCGATGCTGACCGCGGTCACCGGAACCTGGTTCAAGGGCGCGCCCGTGGTGACTGACCGCCACCCGTTCCGCTATTACTTCGAGGATCTGGCCATCGGTCAGACCTTCGTTTCGAAGGAGCGCACCATCACGCTCGACGATATCGAGCATTTCGCTCATTTCACCGGCGACACGTTCTATGCGCATATGGACGAGGAGGCGACCAAGGGGCACCCGTTCTTCCCGGGACGGGTCGCCCACGGCTATCTTATCCTGTCGTTCGCGGCCGGCCTGTTCGTCGATCCCGCTCCGGGGCCGGTCATGGCCAATTACGGCCTCGATTCACTGCGCTTCCTCAAGCCACTGCAGCCCGGCGAAAGCATCAAGGTGCGGCTGACGGCGAAGGAGAAATCGCCACGCAACCGGCAGTATGGCGAAGTGCGCTGGGACGTCGAGATCACCACCGGCAAGGGCGAGACCGCGGCGACCTACGAGCTCCTGACCATGAACGCGTTGCGGCCACAAGCGGGAGCGACGTGACCGCAGCCGCGCCGACTGAGACCCTCATGATCATGGTTCACCATCGCGAAGTTCCCGAAGCCCGGTAGATGGCTTTTCCCTGAGGGTGAAGTCGAGGGTCTTGCCAATAGCAGGCCTCAATGGCAGGAAACGGAATAATGCAACCTTACCGGGTCGTTTCTTCGTTCTCGGTTTCGTCTCGTGATGGAACCCGGCCGCTTGTCGACCGCTTAACCAGGGCAGCCTCATGTCGAAAGCTCAGACCATCAAGATTGGTATCGCGTCGTTCTCGGTCCTTGCGTCAGTAGCGCTCTCGTCAACCTTGGCTGCGGCCAAAGACATTGTTCTCGGCGCATCGGTCCAGTTGACCGGACCCGTCGCCAATACGGGCCGTTACTATCGGGATGCCTATCAGTTCGCCATCGACAAGATCAACGCGGCCGGCGGCGTCAAGGTCGGCAACGAGACCTATCAACTTGCACTCAAGTTGTACGATAATCAGTCCGACGTGAATCTCAGCGTGCGCCAGTACACGCAGCTTGTCTCGCAGGACAAGGTCAATCTGCTGCTGGGGCCCTTCGCCAGCAATTTCGCCCTCGCGGATTCCGCGATTTCCGAAAAGTATCGCATTCCGATGGTGCAGGGCGGCGGCGCCTCGGACCAGATCTTTTCCCGCAAGTTCAAGTATATTTTCGGCACGCTGGCGCCGGCCAGCGACTACTTCGGCTCCACCATCGAGACGATGAAGACGCTGAAGCCGGAGCCGAAATCCGTCGCGCTGCTCTATGCCGATGACGCGTTCGACGTTTCCGTCGCGGAGGGCACGCGGCCGAAGCTGAAGAACGCCGGCTTCACCGTCGCCATGGATGAGCGCTACAGCACCAATGCCACCGATTTCAATTCGCTGCTGTCGCAGATCAAGAGCAAGAACATCGATGCCGTGCTGGTGGCCGGCCACGAGACCGAGATTCTGAATTTCGTCCGCCAGGCAAAGAGTCTTGCGGTTGCCCCCAAGTTGTATTCCTTCACCGTCGGCGTGCCGAGCGAGGATTTCCGCAAGGCGCTCGGCAAGGATGCCGACTATGCTTTCGGCATGACCGCGTGGCTGCCGTCAGCGGATCAGAAGGACCGCTGGTTCGGCGATGCCGATCAGTTCGCCAAGGCCTACAGGGAAAAGTTCGGCTATGAGCCGGATTATCATGCGGCGTCTGGCGTCGCCGATGTCGAGGCTTTGGTGCAGGCGATCGAGGATGCCGGAAGCATTGACGCCCAGAAGGTGCGAGATGCGCTGGCGAAAGTGAAGTTCGAAAGCGTGTATGGCACGATTGCGTTCAGCGAGAACGGCCAGATCGATTTGCCGCAAACGGTCATCCAGGTTCAGGGCGAGAAGCTCGTTGCGATTCACGGTGAGAAGGGGCCGATAAATCCGGCAAAATATCCGATGCCGGCTTGGGACGCGCGTTAACCTGCCGGCACTGGCGAGTGAGGAGGGGGCAACGTGGATCTGCTCGCGCAAATCCTGGTGAACGGCATATTGCTGGGCGGGCTCTATGCCATCATGGCGCTCGGCCTTGCCCTGGTTTGGGGTGTGCTGAACATCGTCAATCTGGCACACGGCGCCTTCATCATGCTGGGCGCCTATGTGTCCTGGCATCTCTACACCTACGCCGGTATCGACCCTTTTCTGGGGCTGCCGATCACGGTCGTGGTGATGTTCGTCCTCGGTTACATCATCCAGCGCGGCCTCCTCAATCTCATCGTGCGCGCGCCGATGTTCAACACGCTGCTGATTACATTCGGACTGGAGGTCGTGCTGACCTATCTGGCGCAGCTGGCGTTCTCGGCCGATTTCCGCACCATCAATCCTTCGTATGCCGGCAACAGCTTCCAGCTCGGTCCGGTGGTGCTGCCATTGGCGCGGCTGCTGGCCTTCGCCGTCGCCATCATCCTCACGGTGGCGATGTGGCTGTTCCTGCTGCACACGCGGCTGGGGCGTGCAATTCGGGCGACGGCGCAGAATCTGGTGGCCGCACGGCTCTACGGCGTCGAGCCGCGGCACCTGTATGCGATGACGTTTGCGATCGGCGTCGGTCTCGCGGGCGCGGCCGGCGGCCTTTATGGAACGGTGTCGCAGATCAACCCGTATATCGGCGCGGCGCTGACTGCGAAATCCTTCGCGATCTCGATCATCGGCGGCCTCGACAATCCGCTCGGGGTGATTGTCGGCGGACTGTTTCTCGGCATCATCGAATCGCTGACCGCGGCCTATATCGGGCCGACCTTCGCTGACGTCGCGAGCTTCGGCGTGCTGGTCCTGGTGCTGATCGTTCGCCCGAGCGGCCTGTTGGGGCGGACGGCATGAAATCTCTGCAGCTCATTGTGGTCTTCGCCGCGCTGATCGTTCTCGCGGCGGTTCCCTGGTTCGGCTCCGACGTGTTGATCCAGTTCGGCATCAATGCGCTGTTGCTGGCCGTTCTGGCGCAGGGCTGGAATATCATCGGCGGCTATACCGGCTACGCGTCGTTCGGAAACTCGGTTTTCTACGGCCTCGGCAGCTATGGTGTCGGCATCGCGATGGTGCAGTGGGAGCTGCCGTTCTGGGCCGGACTCGTCTTTGGCGTGGTGCTGGCCGTCGTCTTCGCGGTCCTGCTGGGAATCCCGGTTCTGCGCCTGCGCGGCCACTATTTCGCGATCGCCACGCTGGCCCTGGCGCAGGTGATGGCCGCGATCGTTTCGAACGTGAAGCTTGCGGGGCAGAATGTCGGCCTGGTGCTGCCGCCGCTCAACGACGATCGCTTGTTCTATGAGCTGTCTCTCGGGCTCCTCGTGATCGCGACCTTGACGGTGTTCTGGTTGACGCGCAGCAGATTCGGCTTCGGTCTGATCGCGATCCGCGAAAACGAGGAGGGAGCCGCGGTGATGGGTGTCAACACCACTCTGTACAAGGTGTTGGCCTTTTCGCTGTCCGGCATATTCAGTTCGCTGGCGGGAGGCATTCACGCTTACTGGGTCACGTTCATCGATCCCGAAAGCGCCTTCGATATCAGCCTGAACGTCAAGATGATCATCATGGCCGTGTTCGGCGGTCCGGGAACAGTCCTTGGCCCGATTGTCGGCGCGCTCTCGCTGTCGGCCATCTCCGAATTTCTGTCGAGCGAGATCACCAGCATCGCCGGGCTGTTCTTCGGCATCGTCGTCGTTGCCGCAGTGGTGCTGATGCCGCGCGGCCTTGCCGATATGTTCCGGCGAATCCCCAAGACCCGTTGGCACTACTTCGCCGAAAATATCCGGGCGCACCGGCTATGACTCCGATTCTGGAAATCCGCCACGCCACGCGCCGGTTTTCCGGTCTGATCGCCGTCAACGACGTGAGCTTCGTGTTGCAGCCGCGCGAGATCCTCGGCGTGATCGGGCCGAACGGCGCAGGCAAGACCACGCTGGTCAGCCTCGTCAGCGGGACGTTGCAGCCGAGCGCGGGCGAGGTCCTGCTCGAAGGCCGGCCGATTACCACGCTGCCGGCGTATCGTCGCGCGCGGCTCGGCATTGGCCGCACATTTCAAATCATGCGGCCGTTTCCGGGCCTTTCGGTACTGGACAACGTGGCCGTCGGCGCGTTGTTCGGACACCATATCGACCGCACGAACCTGGCAACGGCGCGCGAGGAGGCGCGGGCGCGGCTCGATTTCGTCGGTCTCGGCAAGCATGTCGATCAGCGCGCGGATGAACTTGGTGGCCCGGATCGCAAGCGGCTTGAACTGGCGAAGGCCCTCGCGATGCAGCCCAAGGTCCTTCTCTGCGACGAGGTGATGGCCGGCCTCAACCACGTCGAAATCGACGAGGTGATCGAGGTCATCCGCAAGGTCCGCGATCATGACGGGATCAGCATCCTGGTGATCGAACACGTGATCAAGGCGATCAAGAGTCTTTCCGACAGGCTGATGGTCCTGCATCACGGCGAGAAGATTGCGGATGGCGAGCCGGACACGGTGTTGTCCAACAAGGAAGTGGTGGAAGCCTATCTCGGGAAGAGGCGCGCATGACCGCAGAGCCCGCGGCCAAAGGTGCCCCGCTGCTTGAGGTGCGCAATCTCAGCGCCGGCTATGGCGGCATGCCGGTCCTGCGCGGCGTCAGCCTGGAAATTTACCCCGCGGAGATCGTGGCGATGGTCGGCAGCAACGGCGCCGGCAAGACCACGCTGCTGCGCGCGTTGTCGCGGGTGATCTCCAGCAGCGGGAATATCGTGTTCAACCACAAGGATCTCGGGCCGATGACCCCGGATCAGGCCTTCGAGGTCGGTCTGGTTCAGGTGCCCGAAGGCCGCCAGCTGTTCGATCGTATGACGGTCGAGGACAATCTTTTGATGGGCGCTTACCGGCGCCGCCAGAAGGATGCGGTCGCGCGCGACCTTGAGCGGATGTACACGCTGTTTCCACGGCTGTCCGAGCGCCGTCAGCAACTGGCCGGCAGCATGTCCGGTGGTGAACAGCAGATGTGCGCCATGGCGCGCGGGCTGATGGCGTCGCCGCTGCTCCTCATGATCGACGAAATGAGTCTCGGTCTGGCGCCGATCGTTGCCGAACAGCTGATGGATGTCCTGGCCGAAATCCGCAAGGAGGGCGTCACGGTTCTGCTCGTCGAGCAGGATATCCATCTGGCCTTGTCGGGAGCCGACCGCGGTTATGTGATGGAAACCGGGAGCATCGTCCATGCCGGCGCTGCCCGCGACCTCATTGACGACCCGGAAGTTCAGCGCGCCTATCTTGGGATATAGCGGGCCGATCGATCGCGACGTGCGGCCGGCGAACCGCGCCGTGCCTCGCGCGGGATGCCTGCTCGCCGAACGGGGTGGTCCGGCGACAGGCGCGGTCCGGGCGGACCTGCTGATGACATCCGCGACCAAACCATGGAATATGATGGCCTGCCATGGCCGCTCATCCGCTCGCCCGCATCATCAGCCAGTTCAAACGCGAACCTTCGCGCACCGGTTCGCTGATCATCACCTTTTATGGTGACGCGATCCTTCCGCGCGGCGGGTCGGTCTGGCTCGGCACGCTGCTGCAGTTTCTCGAAATGCTGGGGATCGACGGCGGGGTGGTGCGCACCGCCGTGTCGCGGCTCACTGCCGATGGCTGGCTGGAGCGCGACAAGGTGGGCCGCAAGAGCTTCTACAGGCTTGCCAGGACCGGCCGCGAGCGGTTCGAGGCTGCGGTGGAGCATGTCTACAATCCGCATCCGTCCCACGCTTCGGGCCGCTTCGAGCTGCTGCTGATCGGCAATGGCGTCGACCGCGACAGCGCGCGCGCAGCGTTGACCGAAGCCGGCTTCGGCAATCCGCTGGCCGGTGTCTGGGTGGCGCCGTCGGGCGTACCGATTCCGTCCGAGGCGGCCGGCGCCATTCGTCTGAAGGCCGCGGCGGACGACGAGATGGGGCGTCGGCTGATCCGCGAGAGCTGGTCGCTGGATCGGATCGCGGAATCGTATCGGAGCTTTCTCGCGACCTTCATGCCGTTGCAGGGCTGGATCGAAGATGAGAACGCCCTTGCTCCGGCGGATGCGATGCTTGCCCGCGTGCTGCTGATCCATCGCTACCGCCGGGTGATCCTGCGCGATCCGCTGCTGCCCGCAACTCTGCTGCCGACGGGCTGGCCGGCCGCGGAGGCCCGCCGGTTCTGCGCCACGGTGTATCAGGCGCTGCTGCCGGCTTCCGAGAAATGGCTGGATTCCCAAGGGGAAAGCCGGTCCGGCGGATTGCCGCCGCCGGGGCCGGAACTGCGGCGGCGGTTCTCCGATATGTTACAAAAATAACTTGTAGAAAGGATTTTTTGTTATATATTGGAGGGCGAAAAGGGAGAAGACGGCCATGTACACGCAGGCTCTGAATGCGCCGCAGGCGGATGAGCGTGATCTGGAGGATGCCGGCAGGGTCGCCGCGTTTCAGGCGCGCATCGACGCCGAGGAGCGGATCGAACCCAACGATTGGATGCCGGCCGCCTATCGCAAGACGTTGACGCGGCAGATTTCCCAGCACGCCCATTCCGAAATCGTCGGCATGCTGCCGGAAGGCAACTGGATCACCCGTGCCCCGACGCTGCGCCGCAAGGCTGCGCTGCTTGCGAAGGTGCAGGACGAATGCGGCCATGGTCTCTATCTCTATGCGGCCGCAGAAACGCTTGGCACCTCGCGCGAGGAACTGGTCGAGCAGATGCTGAGCGGCAGGGCCAAGTATTCCTCGATCTTCAACTATCCGACGCTGACCTGGGCGGATATCGGCGCGATCGGCTGGCTGGTCGACGGCGCTGCCATCATGAACCAGATTCCGCTGTGCCGCTGTTCCTACGGTCCCTATGCGCGCGCGATGATCCGCGTCTGCAAGGAGGAATCGTTTCACCAGCGCCAGGGCTACGAGATCATGCTGACGCTGTCGCGCGGCACCGAGGAGCAGAAGGCGATGGCGCAGGACGCGCTCGACCGGTGGTGGTGGCCGTGCCTGATGATGTTCGGCCCGCCGGATCAGCAGAGCCAGCACGGCGATCAGTCGACGCGCTGGAAGATCAAGCGGTTTTCCAACGATGAGCTGCGGCAGAAGTTCGTCGACGCCACGGTGCCGCAGGCGCATTATCTGGGCCTGACGCCGCCTGATCCCGACCTGAAATGGAACGAGGCGACCGGCCATTGGGATTTCGGCGCCATCGACTGGAATGAATTCCGCGAGGTTCTTGCCGGCAACGGCCCCTGCAATCGCGATCGTCTGGCTGCGCGCCGCAAGGCGCATGACGAGGGCGCCTGGGTGCGGGAGGCCGCCGTCGCCTATGCGGAGAAACAGCGGGCGGGCCGCGCCGCCGTTGCGGCGTAGGAAGGAGACCGCCATGACCGTAAAGAACATCCAGCTCTGGGAAGTCTTCATCCGCAGCCGCAACGGGCTTGCTCACAAGCATGTGGGCTCGCTGCATGCGGCGGACGCCACGCTTGCGCTGCAGGCCGCGCGCGATATCTACACCCGCCGCGGCGAAGGGCTGTCGATCTGGGTGGTGCCGTCCAACGCCATCGTCGCGTCCGACCCCGCGGACAAGGGCATGATGTTCGAGCCGGCGATGTCGAAGATCTATCGGCACCCGACGTTTTACGACGTGCCCGACGAAGTCGGACACATGTGATTTCATTCCCCTTGTCCCGAGGCGGGTGCGAAGACGCACGCAGGGATGAGGTCGGTGAATGCGCCGCCATCCGCCGGGACGCCTGCTGCATGGGCGCCTGACAGGACGGGGCGGGAGGGAATGCAGGGACCCGACATGGCCATCGCTTCCATTTCTGTCGTCGAAAGCCCGCGGGTGCTGTACGCGCTGCGGCGTGCGGATGATGCCCTGATCCTCGGCCACCGGCTGTCGGAATGGTGCGGCCATGCGCCGATGCTGGAAGAGGATATGGCATTCGCCAACATGGGCCTCGACCTGATCGGACAGGCGCGCGAACTCTATACCTACGCCGCCCGCCTCGAAGATGCCGGCAATGACGAGGACAAATACGCCTATCTGCGCGACGTCCGGCAGTACCGTAACCTGCTGCTGGTCGAACAGCCGAACGGCGACTTTGCCCGGACCATCCTGCGCCAGCTGTTTTATTCCGCCTTCGCCGATCCCTATTGGTGCGCCATGATGGCGTCGAAGGATGAGACGCTGGCGGCGATCGCCGCCAAGTCGGAGAAGGAAAGCGCCTATCACCTGCGCCATGTGTCGGAATGGACGATCCGGCTCGGCGACGGCACCGAGGAAAGCCATCGCCGCGCGCAGACGGCCGTCGAGGACCTGTGGGCGTTTACCGGCGAACTGTTCCACACCGATGCCGTCGAGGCGGCGCTGATCGCGGACGGCATCGCGGTCGATCCGGAAAGCCTGCGCCAGCGCTGGACCGACACGGTGACGAACGTTCTGCGGACCGCCACCCTCACCGTGCCGAGCAATGGATGGATGCAGAAAGGGGGCCGGTCAGGCCACCACAGCGAGCATCTGGGGCATCTCCTCAGCGAGCTGCAGTCGATGCAGCGCACCTTCCCGAACGCGACATGGTGAGCGCGGCCGACCATATGTCCGATCTGCGCCAGCTTGCCTGGGACGTGGCGGCGCAGGTGGTCGATCCGGAAATCCCGGTGCTGACCATCGCCGATCTCGGCGTGCTGCGCGATGTGACGGTCCGCGACGGGGACGTCGAGGTGACGATCACGCCGACCTATTCCGGCTGTCCCGCGATGAACATGATTGCGCTGGAGATCGAGCTCGCGCTGGCGCGCGAAGGCATTGCCAACGCGAAAGTCCGCACCGTGCTGTCGCCGGCCTGGACCACGGACTGGATGACCGAGCAGGGACGCCGCAAGCTCAAGGATTATGGCATCGCGCCGCCGCAGGCCGGGGCCGGACGGCGCGCATTGTTCGGCGAGCAGCAGGTTGCATGTCCGCAGTGCGGCTCGACGGAGACCGAGGTTCTGTCCGAGTTCGGCTCGACGTCCTGCAAGGCGTTGTGGCGCTGCAAGGCCTGCCGCGAGCCGTTCGATTATTTCAGATGCCATTGATTCAGCGCGCATCCAGCCCAAGAGCCACGATGTCCCACACGCCGAAATTTCACCGCCTCGCCGTCCGCGACCTGCGCCGGGAGACCGCGGACGCGGTCTCGATGACGTTCGCGATTCCCGCTGACCTCGCCACGGATTATGCCTTTACGCCCGGACAATATCTGACGCTGCGCACGGTGTTGGACGGCGAGGAGGTGCGCCGCTCCTACTCGATCTGCTCGATCCCGGATGACCAGGAGCTGCGGATCGCGGTGAAGCGGGTGGACGGTGGAACGTTCTCGGGCTGGGTACTGGACGAATTGAAATGCGGCGACCAGATCGACGTGATGACGCCGACCGGGCGTTTCGGCGTGATTCATGCACCGGAGCAGGCCCGCGTCCACGTCGGCTTTGCCGCCGGCTCCGGCATCACCCCGATCATCTCGATCATTCGCGGCATTCTCACGCGAGAGCCGAACAGCCGCTTCTTCCTGTTCTACGGCAATCGCGTCGCTGACGGCATCCTGTTCCGCGACACGCTCGAAGATTTGAAGGACCGCTTCATGGGCCGGTTCTCGGTGTTCTATGTGCTGTCGCAGGAGGAGCAGGATCTGCCGATCCTGCACGGCCGGCTGGACCGCGAGAAGGTCGAGGTGCTGCTGCGCGCGATGGTGCCGGCCGAGGTGATCGACCATGTTTTCGTTTGCGGGCCGGTCGCCATGAGCGAAGAGATCATGGCGACATGCGTGGACCTCGGCATTCCGTCCGAGCGCGTCCATGTCGAGCGCTTCGTCTCGGAATTCGGCGGCAAGCCGCGCCCGAAGCGGGTGAGCGCGCCGGAAGCGCCGCCCAAGGCCATCGCCTCGCTCATCGTTGACGGCAAGCGCAGGGACGTGCCGGTTGCCGAGGGCGAAGTCATTCTCGACGCGGCGCTGCGCGCCGGCATGGATCTGCCCTATGCCTGCAAGGGCGGCATGTGCAGCACCTGCCGCGCCAGGATCGTCGAAGGCGAAACCGAGATGGATATCAATTATTCGCTGGAGCCATGGGAGCTCGCGGCCGGCTTCGTGCTCACCTGCCAGGCACATCCGGTGTCGGAGCGCGTGGTGGTGGACTACGATCAGGTGTAGCAGCCGCGTGTTGCAGCGCTGAGCCAGGCCGTTGCCGCGGCGGCGTTTGCGATGGTCCCGGCTCGGCGATGCACCGCTTGCGCAGTCCGGCACATGACGGCGATCCCATCATCGAGAACGCGAGTTGGCAGGCCAACTTGCCATCGCGGCATGCGCCGCTCGCACCTCAGGATGACGCCGTCGGCATCCCGCTTGTCACTTCCCCTCGCGCATCAGCGCATAGGCCGTTTGCGCCATGGCGACCGGGCGGGCGTCGTTGCCGGTTCTGATCGACACGCTGCCGTAGGCCATGGTGCGGCCGAGCCGCACCACCTGCGCCTCCGCGATGAGATCGGACCGCGTGGCCGGACGCAGAAAATGGATGGTCTGGTCCACCGTCGTCATCGGCAGATATTCACCCGCTGCGGCGCAGACCGCGAACACCATCGAGGTGTCGGCAAGGCTCATCAGCGCCTGGCCGCAGACAACACCATTGTCCCGGCACAGTTTTTCAGAAAACCGCATCCGCAGACAGGCCCTGTCGGTTGCGATGCTCTCGACCGAAAGATCGAGATCCTGCACCCAGGACGCGAACGCGGTCTTGAGCAAGGTGGCGGCGGCGGACTTGTCGAATGCTGTCATGCGGACGTCCTGCGGGCTGAATCAGTGTCGAAATTGTAGAGCCTGCTTTTCCGTCGTGGGCGGACTTGTCCGAGCCGTCCACGGCTTTTCGCGGCCACGGCCCATGGCTTTTTCGAGCAAAGCATGCCCTCCGGCCTGACCCGAGCAGGGACTCAAGCCGGCTCCGGCCGCCACTCCGTCATCTGCAGCACATTGCCGCCGAGCCTGGCGAAGGCGCGCTGGCGGCAGGAGAAGACGATGATCTGCTGATTCCGGGCCTGGCGATGCAGCGCATCGAACATCCGCTCGATGCGATCGTCGTCGGAATAGACCAGCGCGTCGTCGAGGATCACCGGCGCGGGCCGCCCGTTCCGCGCCAGCAGGCGAGCGAAAGCAAGCCGCGTCAGCACCGAGAGCTGCTCGCGCATGCCGCCGCTGAGCCGTTGGACGTCCTCGTCCTGGCCGTGGCGGCGCAGCGTCTGGGGCAGCAGCGTGGTTTCGTCGAACACCACGGCGACATCGTCGAACAGCAGGCCGAGCAGCGGGCGCAGCTCGGTGATCACCGGATGCAGATAAAGGTCGCGCGCGGTGGATCGCGAGGTCTGCAGCGTGTCCCGCAGCTTGGTGAGGAGGGCGACCTCGGTCTCGAACGCGGCGACGCGGGCATTGGCGGCAGCGAGGGCGTCGTTGGTTTCCTGCCAGGTTTCCTCAACGGCGTCCTCGGAACGCGTGCGGATCTCGGCATTCAACTCGGCGAGGGTCTCGCGCAGCCGCGCGATCTCCTGGTTCGCCGCCTGCTCGGCCGACTGCACGCGGCGCAGCGCCGCCTCGGCGGAATCGAGATCGGGCGCGGCGCTGCGCAGCGCGGCAGCTTTGGCTTCCAGCATCTCGAAGCGGGCCTGCAGGTCCGTCAGCGTCGCAGCGAGCGTCTGCTCGCGTGCCGCGCGCTGCTGGGCCGGCCCGAGCCCCTCGTCGAGACGCGCGAGCTCGAGCGTCAGCGTGGCATGCGCCGTCTCGGCCTTGACCACCGCCTCGTCGGCGCGGCTGCACAGGGGCTGCAGCTCGCGCGCGGCGTTGCGGGCGTCGGTCAAAGCCCGGCTGGCTTCGGTGAGGGTGCGGCGCGCGGCCTCGGGATCGCCGGTCGCATCGCCGGCTTCGAGATCGATGCTGTCGTGCCGCGCCAGCTCTTCGCGCAGCCGCTGCACGCCCTCGGGGGCGAGGTGCGCAAGCTGTTGCCGCAATCCCTCCAGCCGCGCGGAGAGCGCCTGCGCCTCGCTGCGGCGGCGATGCCCCTCGGCGAGGCTCGCAATGCCGAGGCGCGAGAGCACCTGCTGCCGCCGCGCCTCGGCCTGCGCCAGCGCACGATCGGCCGCCGCGGGCCGGTTCGACTGCAGCGTCAACGTGCCGAGACCGGGCAACTCCACTTTCGCGGTGCCGGCGAAGCTGCGCTCCTCGCCGCCCGCGATCGGCGTTCCGTCGAGCCGCGCCGGCGTCGCGACGCCGGGCTGGTAGTCGATGCGCAGGGTGGGCAGATGCGCCTCCTGTGCCGCCCGCAGCCGCGCGATCTCGACCTCGAGCGCCTGCAACTGATCGAGGCTCTCCTCGGAAATGGCGACCAGCGCCAGCGCTGCCTTGGTATCCTCGAGCTGATTGCGGAGCGCATCCGCATCGGCCACGCGCGCGCGCAGCGCTTCGCGGGCGGCGGCGGCTTCCCTGGCCCTTGCCGCGGTCGCCAGGCGGTCGCACAGCTCGCGGGCGGCCTGCTCCCGTAGCTCGGCGGCCTGCACGTCCTGCAGCGCCGCGTCGGCGGCGGCACGTGCCGCCTTCTGCCGCGCCTGCATTTCGGCACGCTGCGCCTGCGCGGCCGCCACGTCGGTCTGCAGCGATGCCGCGCGCGCGAGCGCCTCGCGATAGGCATCGCGATCGGCCTTCGCCTGGTCGCGCCGGCTGCGGGCGAGCGCCGCTTCGGCCGCCGCGGTTTTCAGCGCCTCGTCATGAGCCTTCGCCGTGGCGAAGGCCGCCTCAGCCTTCACGACGGCGGCGCGGCGCTGCGCCACCTCGTCGGCATCCTCCAGTTCGGCGAGGCGCTTCATCGCCAGACTGCGCGCGTCGAGCTGCTGGCGCAGCCGCGTCACCTCGCCGGCCAGTGCCGTCTCGCGTGCGGCGAGATCGGCGCGGGTCTGCAGGGCAAGCTGATAAGGCCCGCCGCGCCTGGGCTGGCCGGTGGCGGTGACGAGGCGAAGGCGCTCGTCCTCGCAGGCGGCGATGACCTCCGCCATGCGCCGGCCGCCGGTGATCGCCTCAACCTCGCCCTGCACCGAGGTGAGCAGGTCTTCCCGCGCGCGCCGCTCGTTCTCCTCGTCCTTCCTGTCGCGCTCTTCGAGACCGGTGATGCCCTGGCGGACCCAGAGCAGGCCGGCCGGCCCCAGCGTGCCGCCGCGCACGAGGTCGGCGATGAAGCGCTCGGCTTCGTCGGCCTGCGCGATCAGCCGCCCGTCGTTGAGGCGGCTGACCGTGGCGCGCTTGCCGCCGATGAACTGCTTGGTGATGCGGTAGCGCCCCTCCGCGGTCTCGATGTCGGCCTGGATCAGCGGATGGCCGCCGGCATAGGGCTGCATCCGCCGCACGTCTTTCGACAGGCCGGTATGCGGCTGGAAGAACAGGGCGTGCAGCGCCTCGAAGCTGGTCGACTTGCCGTATTCGTTGGCGGCGCACAGCACGTTGACGCCGTCGCCGATGCCCTCGATGGCGACGCCGCGGCCGGCGAAGCGTTTGACGTTGTAGAGCCGAAGCGCCGAGATCTTCATGAGGCGGCCTTCTGGCAATAGGAGAACAGCCGCATCAGGGCGGCGCGGGCGATCTCGCGCTCGGCCTCCGGGCGGGCGTCGTCGCGGCTTTCGGACAACAGCGCCTCGGCCGCATCGCGCAGCGCGCCGGCGCGGTCGATCAGGTCGAGATCGGCGGCGTCGCAATCGGTGACAAGGCCGCCCGCATCGAGTTCGAGAAAGGCGAATTCCGGCGCGGCGTGGTCGATCGCGGCGGTGAGCGCGCTGCGCTCCGCGAGCCGCACCCGGCCGGAGGCGGCGATCCGCAGCAGAGTCTGCCGCCGCTCCGATGCGGCCGGCAGCAGCCCGGCGAACAGGCTCGCGGCATCGTTGCCGGAGAGCAGGTGCAGCGGCGCGGTGCGCCAGGCGAAGGCGCCGGTCGCCACCGCCGTCACCTCGGGCGGGGCGCCTGGCCCGGCAAGGCTCACCAGCAGCGCCTGTCCGGGACGATCGTGCTTGAAGCGGTCCGGCTCCGGCGCGCCGCTGTAATGCGTGCGCGGATCGACCGCGAGGGTGCCGTGCCAGTCGCCGAGCGCGAGATAGTCGAGGCCGGATCGCGCAGCACGATCCGGCGCGATGACGTCCGTCGTGGTCGCGCTTTCGGAAAAGGTCTGGATCGCGCCATGCGCCAGCCCGATGCGGAGCGCGCCCTCGGGCGTCGCGGCGCCGCCCATCCACTCGGTCAGGTCACGGCCGGGATGGCGGGTGGTGCAGGGCGCCGGCAGCAGCAGCACGTCCGGAGCGAGCGCGATCGGCGCCGGTTCGGTCGCGAGAACGACATTGGCCGGTGCCTCGCCGCGCAGCATGCTCCAGAGCTGCGCGGCCTGCAGCGAATCGTGATTGCCCGGCAGGATGATCCAGCGCAGCGGCGCGTGATGGCCCATCTCGGCGAGCGCCTGCCGGCGGATATCCGGCGTCGGCGTCTCGGTGTCGAAGGTGTCGCCGGCGATCAGGATGGTGCCGGCGCCATGGCTGCGCGCGCAGTCGGCCAGCCGCCGGATCGCCGCGTGGCGGGCCTCGCGCAGCCGCCCGCGCAGGTCCTCCGGCATGTTGCCGAAGCGCTTGCCGAGATGCAGGTCGCTGGTGTGGAGGAAACGAAACATCGCGCGTCGCGGGTGGACCCTGGCTGGAGGCTATCCGATCGATAGCCCTATCCGGGGACGGCTGCAACGCCGCTGCGGGCCGGGCGCCGCTGTCCGAAAGCCGTGCGCCTGGCTGCATCAGGGCCGGGCGTCGGCGCGGCCATCATCCCGTCCAGAAAAAGATGCGCGGAACACGTCCGCGCATCTCGAGGGGCACAGCGAAGCGACGTCAGCGCGCGGTGAAGCCGCCATCCACCGGCAGCGCGACGCCGGTGACGAACGACGCCTCGTCGGAGGCGAGATAGAGCGCGGCATAGGCCGCCTCCTCGGCGCGGCACAGCCGGCCCATCGGCACCGATGCCAGCAGGCGCTGCTGATTGGCTTCCGCCTCGGCCGGATCGCCGGAGCGGCCGGTGAAGCCGACTTTCATCGGCGTGTCGGCAAGGCCCGGGCAGACCACGTTGACGCGCACATTGTCAGGGGCGAAGCGCTGCGCCAGCGACTTGGTGAGGCCGACCACCGCGAACTTCGCCGCCGAATAGACCGGACTGAACATCGAGCCGACCAGGCCGGACACCGACGACGTGAAGACCAGGGAGCCGCCGCCGCGCTTGCGCATATGGCCGATCACCTCGCCGGCGGCCAGCGTCGCCGAGGTGACGTTGAGGGTGATCGCGGCGTGATAGGCATCGAGATCCAGATTCTCGACGCCGCCCGGGCCCGGAATGCCGGCATGGGCCCACATGATGTCGATGCCGCCGAGCTTTGCCGCGGCGTCGTTGACCGACTGGCGCGCCTGTTCGGGCTTGAGCAGATCGGCCTGCACGGTTTCGATGCTGTGTCCCGCGGCCTTCATGTCCGCGGCGAGCTTCGCCAGGGCGTCGGCATTGACGTCGACGGCTGCAACGCGGGCGCCCTCTTTCAGGAAAATCTCCACCCCGGCGCGGCCCATGCCGGATGCGGCGGCGGTGATGACGGCGAGCTTGTTGGCTAGACGCATGGTCGTTCTCTTTCGTTGCAGCGTGAATTACTGGGCATAGGCATCGGGGAAGCGGCCGGTGGTGCTGATCACCGTGGTGCGCGTTTCCAGATAGGCGTCGAGACCCTCGAGGCCGTTCTCGCGGCCCCAGCCGCTGGCCTTGAAGCCGCCGTAGGGCGTCGACCAGCGGATGAAGCGGTAGGTGTTGACCCAGACCATGCCGGCCTGGATGCGGCTCGAGACGCGATGCGCGCGGCCGACGTCCTGGGTCCACAGCCCGGCGGTGAGGCCGTAGGTGGTGTCGTTCGCCGCCGCGATGGCTTCCTCCTCGTCATCGAACGGGATCAGCGCCGCGACCGGGCCGAAGATTTCCTCGCGCGCGATGCGCATGCTGTTGCTGACGTTGGCGAACACGGTGGGCTCGACGAAATAGCCCTCGCCCAGCGTGCCGCCGGAGAGGCGGCGGCCGCCGGTCACAAGCTGCGCGCCGTCGCGCTGGCCGATATCGATATAGCTCAGCGTCTTGTTGAGCTGCTCCTCATGCGCCTGCGGTCCCATATGGGTGGCCTCGTCGAGCGGCAGCCCGACGCGGACCTTTCCGGCGCGGCGGACGAATTCGTCGACGACGCGGTCATAGATCGGCCGCTGCACCAGCACGCGGGAGCCGAGCGCGCAGCTCTGCCCGCACAGCGTCCAGGCCGAGTTGGTGGCGGCGTTGAGCGCCTGCTCCACGTCGGCATCGGCGAAGATGATGTGCGGCGACTTGCCGCCGAGCTCGAAGGTGAAGCGCTTCATGGTATCGGCGCCGGTGCGCAGGATGTGCTTCGCGGTCGCGCCTTCGCCGGTGAAAGCGATCTTGTCGACGCCGGGATGCGCCACCAGCCGCTCGCCGGCGCCGTCCTTGCCGTAGCCGGGCACGATGTTGACCACGCCGGCCGGGAAGCCGGCCTCGTCGAACAGCTTGCCGAGCTCGAGCGAGGTCACCGGCGTCTGCTCCGCCGGCTTCAGCACCACGGTGCAACCGGCCGCCAGCGCCGGGCCGAGCTTCCAGGCTGCCGCCATCAGCGGCACGTTCCACGGCGTGATGGCGCCGACGACGCCGACCGGCACGCGGGTGGTGAAGGCATGCACGCTGTCGTCGAACGGAATGGTGCGGCCGGAGGCCTTGTCGGCGAGCGACGCCCACCAGTGATAGCCGTTGCTGTGGCCGCCGATGTCGGCCCGCGCCTCGCGGATGGCGCGGCCGGAGTCGGTGGTCTCGAGCACCGCGAGATCCTGCGCGCGGGTCTTGTAGAGATCGGCGAACCGGCGCAGCAGCGCGGCGCGCTCGTGGCCGGGCATGCGGCCCCACGGGCCGTTCAGCGCCTCGCGCGCAGCGGCGACGGCGCGGTCGATGTCGCGCGGGCCGCCATAGGCGACCAGCGCCCAGGGCCGTCCGGTGGAGGGGTCGATGGTCTCCAGCACGCCGCCGTCCACGGGCTCGACCCAGGCGCCGCCGATATAGATGCGGTCATAGCGGGCCAATTGCTGCTGCTGTCGCGCGGGTTGCATCATGTCACCTCGTCATCTGTGGAAGATCGAAAACGGAAAGGCCGCGCCGGGGCGACCGCTGGCCGCCGCCGGCGCGTGTCGCATCGCTACTTGATCAGCGGGCAGCCGCCGTCCTTGAGCGGACGGAAGGCCTTGTCGCCCGGAATGGTCGCGAGGATCTTGTAGTAGTCGAACGGCTTCTTCGATTCCTCGGGGGCCTTGACCTGCACCAGCATCATGTTGTGCAGCACGCGGCCGTCCTCGCGCAGCATGGTCTTGCCGAACAGCGGATCATCGAAGGTGCCGAGCTCGCGCATCGCTTTCACCACCGCGCGGCCGTCCTTGGGCGCGCCGACCTTGGCGACGGCGGTGAGATAGGCCAGCGCGGCGGAATAGGCGCCGGCCTGGTTCATCGAGGGATAGCGGCCGTTGTTGCGGGCGGCGAAGCGCTCGCCGAAGCTGCGCGTGGTGTCGTTGAGATCCCAGTAGAACGATGTGGTGAGCTGCAGCCCCTGCGCTGTCTTGAGTCCGAGCGAATGGATGTCGGAGATGAACAGCAGCATGCCGGCGAGCTTCTGCCCGGCCTGCACGATGCCGAATTCCGAAGCCTGCTTGATGGCCTTGATGGTGTCGCCCCCGGCATTGGCAAGCGCGATGATGTCGGCCTTCGAGGATTGCGCCTGCAGCAGATACGACGCGAAGTCGTTGGAATCGGTCGGATGGCGGACGCTGCCCACCACCTTGCCGCCGTTGGCGTTGATCACGTCGGTGGCGTCGCGCTCGAGCGAATGGCCGAGCGCGAAGTCGGCGGTGACGAAGAACCAGGTCTTGCCGCCGGCCTTGGTGATGGCATCGGCGGTGCCGTGCGCCAGCGCCCAGGTGTCATAGGTCCAGTGCACCGAATTCGGCGTGCAGGACTTGCCGGTGAGATCGGACGAGCCGGATGCGGTGAACAGGGCGACCTTGTTGAGCTCCTGCACCAGCGGCGCGAGCGCCAGCGAGATCGCGCTCGTCGGCATGTCGACCAGCGCGTCGACACCCTCGGCATCGAACCATTTGCGGGCGATGTTGCGGGCGACGTCCGGCTTGTTCAGCGGGTCGCCATAGATCACCTCGATCTTGAACTTGTCCGCGCCGGGCCGCTTGTTGAAGTCCTCCACCGCCATCTTGGTGGCCTCGTAGGCCCCCATGCCGCCGATGTCGGAGAAGATGCCGGACATGTCGGCCAGCACTCCGAGCTTGACCGGCGTCTGCGCCTGCGCCGCTGCTGCAACTCCAAGCCCGAGGGCCGCGCCGGCGGCCAGCGCCAGATATTTCCGCATGCTCATTGCATCCTCCCTATCAATGGTGGCAGAGAGAAATTCTTGTATATGAATGCAGAAAACATTATTGTGAATTCGAGTCAAGTTGAGATGCTCAAATTCCGGGCGGAGAGGCGAGCCGCGGCGAGCGGTTTCTCCGTGTTGACATCAACGGTGCGTGCCGGTCGCTTGTGGTCACGTCCGATTCGACGCCACAGCAAGCAGTCAGGGTCCCCATGCTGGTCAAACAAGCCGCCAATGTTCTCGATCTGATGGAGTACTTCGCGCGCCGGCGGCGTCCGGCGACGCTGGCGGAAATCGCCGACGATCTCGGCTGGCCGCGCTCCAGCACGTTCAATCTGGTCGGGACCATCGCCGAGAAGGGCTGGCTCTACGAGCCGCGCGCCCGCGGCGGCTATTATCCGACGCCGCGCTGGTTGACGCTGGCGCGCGCCGTCGCGGATGCCGAGCCTTTGCCCGAGGCGGCCCATGCGCTGGTCAACGACATCGCCGACCGCACCGGCGAGACCACGGCGATCGGCGCGCTGGCCGGCACCTTCGTGGTGTTCCTGCATGTCGTGGAATCGACGCAGTCGGTGCGCTACTTCGCGCAGGTCGGCGACCGCGTGCCGGTCTATGCGAGCTCGGTCGGCCGTGCGATCCTCGCCCAGCTCTCGCCGGAGGAGCGCCGCGCCATCTATCGCAAGATCAAGTTCGAGACGTTTTCGGCGACGACGCCGATGAGCGCCGAGGTGATCGAGGAGGAGCTGCGCACCGCCGCCGAGCGCGGCTACCATCAGAGCTCATCGGAATACATCCCCGATCTCGCCGGTGTCTCGCTGCCGTTGCCGCTGGGGCCGCGGCGTCTGTCGATCGTGGTGGCAGGGCCGACCTCGCGCTGCCTGGAGCGCCGGCCGCTGACGGCGGAAATCATGAAAGACGTGCTGGAGCACTATCGGCTGGAACTCAGTGCCGCCAACGGGCCGGAGTGAGCCCGGCCGCCTTCACGGCCAGGCGGCGAAGGACCTCGTCAGATGTTCGGAACGCGCCGTCACGTCGAGCCGCTGCTTGTTCGGCGGGCGGCCGGTTTCGCGTTTGTAGAAGCGGCTGAAATAGGCCGGGTCGTGGAAGCCGAGCGCTTCCGCCACCTCGGCGATCTTGAGGCTGGGATCGTCGAGCAGGGTATCGGCCTCCGCGATCAGGCGCTCATGCACGATCGACAGCGGCGAGCGGCCGGTTGCCCTGCGCACGGTGGCGTTGAGCCGGTCGGCGGTGACGCCGACCTCGGCGGCATAGCGCGCGATGGTCCAGTGCTCGCGCAGATGGACTTCCACGGCGTGCAGGAATTTGTGCACGATGGTGCGCGGCAGCGGCTGGGATTCCCGCAGCACCGGGCCGGAGAGCCGCCACGCCGCGATCAGGAACAGCGCGAGATGATGCCGCATGGTCTCCTGCGCGCCGGGACGGTCGTGCAGCGCCTCGTCGAGCATGGTGTCGAGCGTGTCCGCCATCCGCCGCGCCTGCGCCGGATCGAGCTTCACCCGCACCAGCGGCCGCGACAGCGCCGCGCGCATCTGGTTGGCGTTGGCGCTGCCGGAGAGCACGCGCGCGAAGCCGATCTCGGAGACCGCCAGTGACATGCCGCGCGACCCCGCCTCGAAATACAGCGCCGCCTTGGCATGAGCGGGAAACCAGGTCAGGCACGGCGCGGCCACCGGCAGTTCGTTGCCGTCGATGCGGATGCGGCCGCCGCCGGCCTGCAGCACGAAGCCGTAATAGCGGCTGTCGCGCAACGTCCATTCGCCGCCGGTGAGCTCGCTGCGGAGGACCTGCACCTCGGTTTCAGGTAACGACCGCATGGAAGAATGGGCTGTCCTTGCGGGCATACGCTGCTCCTGTGATTGGTGTGTCGTAACGTGCAATTCTTTCCGGTCGATGTCCATGCGCAGGTGTGGTGGTTACCACGCGGCCTTGCCGGTCAGACGCTCATCCCGCCATCGGCCATCAGCGTCGCCCCGGTGGTGAAGCTGCTGTCCTCGCTGGCGAGGAACAGCACCGATTTCGCGATCTCGTCCGGCAGGCCGTGGCGGCCGAGCGGGATCATGGCATTGAAGAAAGCGGTGCCGTCCACACCCATCGCGCTGCCGAGGCCCTTTTCGACAGCGAGCTGGAAGCTGTTGTCGATCGCCCCGGATGGATGCACGTCGATCGCCCCGAAGCGCGCCACGCCTTGCCGATATAGGCCTCGGTCGCGGCCGCATCGGCAACGTCGGCGACCGCGATGGCAAGCGCGTCGGAGGCGATCTCGTTCGCCACCCGCGCGAGGCCCCCGGGCATCGATATCGACCAGCAGCACCCGCGCGCCCGCGGCCAGGAACAGCCGCGCCACGGCGGTCCCGAGACTGCCTGCGCCGCCGGTGACGACGCAGGTCCTGCCCTCAAGCTTTCTGCCTTCGAGCTTGTTCACGGCCCTGGCCTCAGAACGGGTAATGAATGGAGCCGTCCTGGACGGTGATCCAGCGCAGCTCGGTGAACTCGGCGATGCCGGCCTTGCCGCCGAAGCGGCCATAGC
>Ga0180222_1001123_pt1 | contig 30911 bp, 28 predicted proteins | sample eDN5th37CKraftOP_FD_151336 | JGI IMG/M metagenome (GOLD analysis project Ga0180222, IMG submission 151336) | Enriched Organic Plus compost microbial communities from Emeryville, California, USA - eDNA 5th pass 37_C Kraft OP (version 2) (version 2) ...
CAATTCGGCCTGGAGCGGCTGGAACCGGGCGGGCGAATCATCGGTAAGCGTTGCGGCACCTCTCAAAACATCGGCGCGAAGGCGCGCAAGGCAAAGGAATGACAATGGCGAAAAAGGCGAAGGCTAATCCCGACGATGGACTGGTGGCACCGGGCGAAACCGGCAAGCTCGAAGTCGAAAAGCGGACAGACGAAAAAATCGGGCGGACGCTGGCCCGGATCACGCTGGACCCGCAAACCCGCAATGCCAATTTGGCAATGTCGTTCGGCTCGCAAATGTTTGGCGACCAGCTCAAGCCCGATATTGCCGAAAGCAGCGCCGTGCTGGCGGAGGAAATTCAGCGGGCAATGAAGGGTGATTTGTCGCTGGCCAGCCGCATATTCACCTCGCAAGCGATCTCGCTGGACGCGCTGTTTACCGACATGGCCCGGCGCTCAGGCAACAACATGGGCCATTATCCAGACGCGGCGGACAGATACATGCGGCTGGCGCTCAAAGCCCAAGCTGCCTGCCGTTCAACGCTGGAGGCACTGGCAAGGCTCCACCAGCCGCGCGAGCAAACCGTCAAGCATGTTCATGTGAACGAAGGCGGGCAGGCCGTGGTTGCCGATCACTTCCACCAGCACACGGGGGACCGGGAAAATGGAAAATCAGTCAAACAATCCGATGCAACCGGCCCGGCTGGCGCAATCGCCGCGCTGCCTAGCCCGGACCCGTTCGGGAACGGAGTGCCAGTCCCCGGCGGTGAAGGGCAAGCGCCGCTGCCGGATGCACGGCGGCACGAATCCCGGCGCACCTAGGGGCAACCGCAACGCCCGAAAGCATGGCGGCTATTCTGCCAAGGCAAAGGCAGCGGCCCGATACGTGAAGGAAATTGCGCGACTGGTGCGCGAAACGCCATGACCTGAATTTGATTGGCTTGCATCCCGCGCGTTTCGGCGCTTTCGGTCAATTGCCCGTTGCCAGTCATTTTTGACGGGAAAGCTGCCATTGCCGCGAAAGCGCGGCTTTCCACCATATCCAGCCGCGATTTGTCGCGTAGGGTGTGTATCGAACTGCACCCGCACCAGCTGGGAAAGTCGCCCGATCTGGCCAAGCCGCCCTGCAATCCCGTTCCGGCAGCATTGTGAGGCTAAGCGCCTAGCGCGAGGTCTATCGGGGAGCGGTTGTGGGAACGCCGCCGATTTACTGCGAAAAAGGCAATAAAATCAACGAATGATGGCGGAGACGGAGGGATTCGAACCCTCGGTACGAGTAATCCCCGTACGGCGGTTTAGCAAACCGCTGGTTTCAGCCACTCACCCACGTCTCCGGGAAGGCCGGTCGCGCGGCTATAGCGGGGGCGCGGCGCCTGATCAACTCGCCCTTTCGCACCTCCCGGCTGCTTTCCGGCGCGTGATCGACTCAGGTCGTCGCGGCATTCATTGCGGCGACAGGAAGGAAGGAGTTAACCGATGCAATCGCGCTTGCGGGGGAATTTGAGGCATGTCGTCCTGGTTGGTTAACGGATTCGCTTGCTTGGCGAGCCTGGCGCTCGTCGCCGCGCCCGCCGCGGCGCAGGTGCGCACCATCGACCCCAACAGCGCGGCGCAGGCCGACTTCGCGCCCGCCGGCTCATCGGATTCCGGCTACGGCACGGCGATTCCAGCCGAAACGCCGCCGCCCGCATCGGAGCCCGCGCCGGCGCTGGAGACCGACGCCGCCGGCGCCGCCTCCTCGTCCACCGCGGCGACGAACGGCAACCGCACCTATCACGAAGGCGACGTGCTCGATGCCGCCGAGGGCGTCTTCGGCAAGGGGGCCGAGGGCCTCGCCAAGCTGATCGAGAAGATCCTCAAGGAACAGGGCGAGCCCAACGGCTATATTGCGGGCCGTGAGGCGGGCGGCGCCATCGTCGTCGGCCTGCGCTACGGCTCGGGCACGCTGCACCACAAGATCGAAGGCGACATGCCGGTCTACTGGACGGGGCCCTCGCTCGGCTTCGATCTCGGCGCCAACGGCTCGAAGACCTTCGTGCTCGTCTACAATCTCTACGACAGCGGCGAGCTGTTCCACCGCTTCCCCGCGGCGGAGGGCAATGTCTATGTCGTGGGCGGCTTCACCGCGAGCTATCTGCGCCGTGGCGACGTCGTTCTCATCCCGATCCGCCTCGGCGTCGGCTGGCGGCTCGGCGCGAATGTCGGCTACATGAAATTCAGCCGCGAATCCAAGTGGATGCCGTTGTAGCGGTCAGTCCGCCGGCGGCCGGTAGGTCGCCGCGAAGCGCACCGGCCGGCCGGCCGCCCGGTTGGCGAGCTGGCCTTCCCACATCACCCGCCGTCCGCGGATGATCGTGCCCACCGGCCGGCCCGTCAGCCGCATTCCGGTGAACGGGGACCAGCCGCAGCGCGAAGCCAGCCAGCTCTCCTCGATCGTCCATTCGGCCTTGAGATCGACGATCGAGAAATCGGCGTCATAGCCCGCCGCGATGCGGCCCTTGCCGACCAGATCGAAGACGCGCTGCGGCCCGGCGGAGGTGAGCTCCACCAGCCGCTGCAGCGTCATCCGCCCTTTCGCGACATGATCGAGCATCAGCGGCAGGATCGTCTGCACGCCGGGCATGCCGCTCGGCGAAGCCGGATAGGGCCTGGCCTTCTCCTCCTTCGTGTGCGGCGCGTGGTCGGAGCCGAGCACGTCCGGCACGCCCTGGTTCAGCCAGTGCCACAATCCGTCGCGATGCGCACCCGAGCGGATCGGGGGGTTCATCTGGGCAAGGCTGCCGAGCCGCGGATAGGCGTCCTCGCCGGCGAGGGTCAGGTGCTGCGGCGTCACCTCGCAGGTGGCGATGTCCTTGTGCCCGGCGATATAGCCCAGCTCGGCCGGGGTGGTGACGTGGAGGATATGGATGCGCCGGCCGGTCCGGCGGGCGAGCGCGATGATCCGCCGCGTTGCCAGCATCGCGCTCTCATCGTCGCGCCAGACGGGATGGGAGGCGGGGTCGCCCTCGATTCGCTCCCCCAGGCGGGCCTGCATCCGCGCCTCGTCCTCGGCATGGACCGCGACGCGGCGGCGGCCGGAACGCAGGACCCGCTCGAGCTGCGCATCCTCGGAGACCAGGAGGTCGCCCGTCGAGGCGCCCATGAAGATCTTCACGCCCGCGGCGCCGGGCAGCATCTCGAGCTCGGCCAGCGCGTCGGCGTTGGCGGCGGTGGCGCCGACATAGAAGGCGTGATCGCACCACATCCGGTCCTTGGCGCGCGCCAGCTTGTCGGCGAGCGCCTCGGCGCTGTCGGTGTTGGGCTTGGTATTGGGCATCTCGAATACCGCGGTGACACCGCCGAGCACGGCGGCACGGCTGCCCGATTCGAGATCCTCCTTCGCTTCCAGCCCCGGTTCGCGGAAATGGACCTGGCTGTCGATCACGCCCGGCAGCACGGTGAGGCCGGTGCAGTCGATCGTCTCGTCCGCGTCTCCGGGCGTGCCGATCGCCGCGATCCTTCCGTCCCGCACGCCGACGTCCGCAACGGCCGGGCCGCCGGGCGTCCAGACGGTGCCATTGCGGAGCAGGAGATCATAGCTGGGCTTCATGTCGACTCCGATCGATGCGTGGCGGCCGCCCGTCCCATGCCGCAAGCGGAGGCGGATGGCGAGCCCGGCGGCCTTGTCCGGCCTCCTTGCCCGTCCTATCTGCCGCGCATGAGCGGAACCACCCTTGCCGATCGCGCCGTCATCCGCCTGTCGGGGGAGGATGTGCGCGGCTTTCTCCAGGGCCTCGTCACCAATGACGTCGCCGGTCCGCTGCCGGTCTGGGCGGGGTTGCTTACCCCGCAGGGCAAGGCGCTGTTCGATTTTCTGGTCTGGGCGGACGGGGCCGATCTGCTGATCGACTGCGAGGCTGCGCAGGCCGACGCGCTCGCGCGGCGGCTGACGCTCTATCGCCTGCGCCGTGCCATCACCATCGCCCGCGACGACGGGCTGGCGGTGCATTGGACGCGGGAGGGCGGGGAAGGCGCACCGGATCCGCGCCTCGCCGCGCTGGGCCGCCGCTGGATCGCGCCGCCCGATGCCCCGGCCGAAGGCTGGCTGGCGCACCGCCTCTCGCTCGGCGTCACCGAGGGTGTGGCGGAGCTGGGATCGGATCGGACGCTGTGGCTGGAGGCGAACGCGGCTGAGCTCGGAGGGGTCAGCTTCTCCAAAGGCTGCTATGTCGGGCAGGAGAACACGGCGCGCATGAACTGGCGGCAGAAGGTCAATCGCCGCCTCGTCGTGCTCCGCGCGGCCGAGGATCCGGGCGCGGCCGCACAGGCCTGGTATCCCCCGCTCGGCCTCGCCGTCGCCCGGCGGAGGGCCGAGGACATCGCCACCGATCCGGCCGTCATCGTGCCGGCCTGGCTCCGCGAGGCGTTGACCGCCGCCTGATTCGCTTTAGCGTCCTGCCCCCACAGGGGAGGGGATGATGAACCGATTTCATGCCGCGTTCGCGGCTTTCGCGCTGCTCGCCACCACCGCGGCCGCGCCCCCCAAAGCGATCACCGGCATCCCCAACGCCGAGGATCTGGCCCCGCTGCCGGGCGGCCGCTGGGTGATCGCGAGCGGCATGACGGGCGGGGCGGCGCGCTCCGGCGCTCTCTACGCCATCGATTCCCTCACCGGCCGCAGCGTGCGCCTCTATCCGGGCGGGCGCGGGCCGAGCGGGCACGAGACCCCGGCCTGCGGCGCACAGGTCGCACCCGGCGCCTTCGCACCTCACGGCCTCGCTTTCTGGCCGGTCTCGCAGGGCGGCGGCACGCTCTACGTCGTCAACCACGGCGAACGCGAATCGATCGAGATTTTCACCATCCTGCCCGGACCGAAACCTTCGGCGCCGCCCTTCATCCGCTGGGAGGATTGCACCCGCGCGCCCAGGGGCCAGATGCAGAATTCGGTCGCCGCGACGCGGGACGGCACGCTCTACGTGACGCTGACTCCCGATTACCAGCCGGGCACCGATCTCGAGGAGCATGCCGAAAATGCGCTGGGCGCGGTCTGGTCATGGCATCCGGCGCGCGGCTGGCGGCCGGTGCCGGGCAGCGAGATGGCAGGCCCCAACGGCATCCTCGCCGCGCCGGACGGCCGCCGGCTCTATGTCGATGCCTGGCCGAAGCGGCAGGTCGTGGAGCTCACCCTCGGCACCGAGGGAGCGCGCCGTCGCACGCTCGACGTGCCGTTCCTCCCGGACAATCTGCGCTGGGCCGGCGACGGCACGATCCTCGCCGCGGGTCATCGCGGCGCGGTAGCGGACGTGGTGGCCTGCTACGTCTCGGCGCAGGGCGAATGCGCGTTGCCGTCGAGCATCGCGCGGATCGATCCGACGACCTTCACCTTGCGCTGCGTCCGTCCGATCGCCGCGCCGTTCGCGACGGTCGCCACGCCGGTGGGGCGGGAGCTGTGGATCGGCACCGCGCGCGGCAGCCGCATCACGCGGGTTCCCGCGACTATTCTGTCAGGGCCGCGCTGCGCCTGAGCGCAGGCGGCCCCGAAGCGCTCAGGCCGCGAGCTTGCGGAGCACGTACTGCAGGATGCCGCCGTTCAGGAAATAGTCGAGCTCGTTCACCGTATCGATGCGGCAGCGGGTCTCGAACGTCTCGCTGCTGCCGTCGGCGCGGGTGAGCGTCACATGCACCGTCTGGCGCGGGCGCAGGCCGGCGACATTCTCGATGGTGAAGGTCTCGCTGCCGTCGAGCTTCAGCGTCTTGCGGTCGACGCCTTCGGCGAACTGCAGTGGCAGCACGCCCATGCCGACCAGGTTCGAACGATGGATGCGCTCGAAGCTCTCGGCGATCACGGCGCGCACGCCGAGCAGGTTGGTGCCCTTCGCTGCCCAGTCGCGCGACGAGCCGGTGCCATATTCCTTGCCCGCGACGACGACGAGCGGCGTGCCGTCCGCCTTGTACTTCATCGCGGCGTCGTAGATCGCGAGCACCTCGCCCGTCGGCACATATTTGGTCATGCCGCCTTCGATGCCGGGGATCATCTCGTTCCTGATGCGGATGTTGGCGAAGGTGCCCCGCATCATCACCTCATGGTTGCCGCGGCGCGCGCCGTAGCTGTTGAAGTCGGCCTTGCTGACCTGATGCTCGGTCAGATAGCGCCCGGCCGGGCTGTCGACCTTGATCGAGCCGGCCGGTGAGATGTGGTCCGTGGTGATCGAATCCGCGAAGATGGCGAGCGGGCGCGCATCGCGGATGTCGGTCACCGGCGCCGGCGTCATCTCCATGCCCTCGAAATAGGGCGGGTTGGCGACGTAGGTGGAGCCGGCACGCCACGCATAGGTGTCCGATCCCTCGACATCGATCGCCTGCCAGTGCTTGTCGCCCTGGAAGACGTTGGCGTAGCGGCTCGCGAACATCGCGCTGTCGATCGCCGAGGCGACGGTGCTCGCCACCTCCGCCGTGGTCGGCCAGATGTCCTTGAGATAGACGGGCTTGCCGTCCTTGCTCTCGCCGATCGGCTCCTCGGTGATGTCCTTGGCGGTGGTGCCGAACAGCGAATAGGCGACGACGAGCGGCGGCGAGGCCAGATAGTTGGCGCGCACGTCCGGCGACACGCGGCCTTCGAAGTTGCGGTTGCCCGAGAGCACCGCCGAGGCGACGAGATCGTTGCCGTTGATCGCCTTCGAGATCGGTTCGGGCAGCGGGCCGGAATTGCCGATGCAGGTCGTGCAGCCATAGCCGACCAGGTTGAAGCCGATCGCGTCGAGATCCGCCTGCAGGCCCGATTTCTCGAGATAGTCGGTCACCACCTGCGATCCGGGCGCGAGACTGGTCTTCACCCAGGGCCTGGCCTTGAGGCCGAGCGCATTGGCCTTGCGCGCGACGAGGCCGGCGGCGACCAGCACCGAGGGGTTGGAGGTGTTGGTGCAGCTGGTGATCGCGGCGATGACGACGTCGCCATGGCCGAGATCGAAATCCTTGCCTTCGACCGGAACACGCTTCTCCGCCTCGTCGCCTTTCTTGTAGCCGGCGGCAAGCTCGTTGTTGAAGCCTTCGTCGACATGGCTGAGCAGCACGCGGTCCTGCGGCCGCTTCGGCCCGGCGAGCGAGGGCTGGACGGTGCCCATGTCGAGGGTGAGCGTGTCGGTGAACACCGGATCGGGCGAGCTCGCGTCGCGCCAGAAACCCTGCGCCTTGGCATAGGCCTCGACCAGCGCGATGCCCTCGGCGCTGCGGCCGGTGAGGCGCATATAGGTGAGCGTCGCGTCGTCGATCGGGAAGAAGCCGCAGGTGGCGCCATATTCCGGCGCCATGTTGGCGATCGTCGCCCGGTCGGCGAGGCTCAGCGCGTCGAGCCCGGGGCCGTAGAATTCGACGAATCGGCCGACCACGCCCTTGGCGCGGAGCATCTGGGTGACGGTGAGCACCAGATCGGTGGCGGTCACGCCCTCGGCGAGCGTTCCGGTGAGCTTGAAGCCGACCACCTCGGGGATCAGCATGCTGACCGGCTGTCCGAGCATCGCGGCTTCGGCTTCGATACCGCCCACGCCCCATCCCAGCACGCCGAGCCCGTTCACCATCGTGGTGTGGCTGTCGGTGCCGACGCAGGTGTCCGGATAGGCGACGGTCGCACCCGAAGCGTCGACCGAGCTCCACACCGCCTGGGCGATATGCTCGAGATTGACCTGGTGGCAGATGCCGGTGCCCGGCGGCACCACCTTGAAGTTGTTGAGCGCCTTGGATCCCCAGCGCAGGAACTCGTAGCGTTCGCCGTTGCGCTGGTATTCGAGCTCGACATTCTCCTGGAAGGCGGTCGGCGTGCCGAAGCTGTCGACCATCACGGAGTGGTCGATGACGAGGTGGACGGGCACGAGCGGGTTGATCTTCTGCGCGTCGCCGCCGAGCTTGCTGATCGCGTCGCGCATCGCCGCCAGATCGACCACGCAGGGCACGCCGGTGAAATCCTGCATCAGCACGCGTGCGGGGCGATACTGGATCTCACGCTCGGAGCTGCGCTCCTTCTGCCAGTCGACGATCGCCTGGATGTCCTCGACGGTGACGGTCACGCCGTCTTCGAAGCGGAGCAGGTTCTCGAGCAGCACCTTCATCGAGAAGGGCAGGCGGGAGATGTCGCCGAGCTTCTCCGCGGCGGCAGGAAGCGAATAATAGGCATATTGCTTGCCGTCGACGTCCAGGGTTGCGCGGGTCTTGAGTGTATCCTGTCCGACGGCGGTCATGCGGGCTTCCCCTATGCTGCGTATGCGAGAGTCGCGCGCGCTATAGCGGGGGGTTGCCGCAAGGGAAAGGGTGGCGCGGGCCGGGCTGCCGGCGCGGCGATGCGTCTGCCGGCGCCCTTGGCAAATTCAGACGCCATTCAAGCGTTTCGTGCGTTGATGGCCTGCAAGCACCCTCATCGGGACTGGAAAAAGACATGCACATCTCCCGCAGGATCGCCGCTACCGGCCTCGCGCTCGCATCCGCGCTCGCGCTGGGCGGCTGCTATGACGATTATGGCTACGGCTCGGTCGGCGTAGGCTACGGGCCCGGCTATTATGACGATTATTACGGCTATCCCGGCTATGCCGGCTATGGCTGGTATGACGGCTATTATTATCCCGGCTCCGGCTACTGGATCTACGATCGGGGCGGCAAACGCTACCGCATGCGCGATCGCGACCGGCAGCATTGGCATCATGGCGGCGGCAACTGGCACAATGGCCGGCCCGATCGCCCGGGGCGTCCCGGACGGCCCGACCGTCCGGATCGCCCCGGCTGGCCCGATCGCCCCGGCTCCGGCCGGCCCGATCGGCCGGGAGACCATGGCGGCCCGCCGCCTCCGGGTGCGCCCCAGCCGCGTCCCGGCGGCCAGTGGCAGGGCGGCGATCGCCCGCGCCCACCCTCGGGCTGGTACCGCAACTGGGGCGGCAATCGCAGCATGCGCCCGGCCCCGGCGCCGCGCGCCGCCCCCGCGCCCCGCCCGTCCGGCGGGCGCGGCGCGCCGCCGCCGCGGCAGAACGACTAGCGGCCTTGCCCGCCCCCTGCCTGCGCATCCGCGAGGGCAGGGGCGTCGCTCAAAGAACCCGGTAGGGCACCACCTCGCGCACGTCCGGATCGATCGCGATCGGCCGATCGGCGGGCGGGAAGGCGCGCTGTTCGCAGTCGCTCCGGGGGCACAGCCGGCACGAGATTCCGATCGGCGTGGCGGCGGCGTGGCTGGCGACATCCAGCCCGTCCGCATAGATGAACTCCGCGGCATGCTCGGCCTCGCAGCCGAGCGCCACCGCATAACGCCGCGGGCTGCGCGCATAGCTGCCCGAAGGCTTCACCAGCCCCTTGGCCATCGAGACGTAGCGCACCCCGTCCGGCGTCTCGGCGAGCTGGACGAGGATCCGGTCGGGAATCGCGACCGCCTCGTGCACGATCCAGAGCGGGCAGGCCCCGCCGAAGCGGGCGAATTGCAGCCGCGTCGCCGAATGGCGCTTGGTGATGTTGCCCGCCATGTCGACGCGGCAGAAGAAGAAGGGGATGCCGCGCGAGCCCGGCCGCTGCAGGGTCGAGAGCCGGTGGCAGGCCTGCTCGAAGCTGACGGCGAAACGCTGGCAGAGCCGGTCGATGTCGTGCCGCATCGCCCGCGCGGCGGCGCGGAAGCGCTCATAGGGCATCAGCAGCGCGCCGGCCGCATGGTTGGCGAGGCCGACCGAGAGCAGCCGCCGCGCCTCCGGGGAGCGCAGCGGCGCACCCGCGACGAGATCGGCGATGGCCCCTTCCACCTCCACCGCCATCAGCTGATGGGCGATCAGGAAGCGCCGGCTTTCGGGAGGCAGGGCGCGGTCGATCACCAGCCGTCGCGCAGCCCGATCGAAGGCGCGGAGCGGCGCCCGCGCCTCCTCGTGGCCGGCGAGCGCCACCGCGATGCCGTGTGCGTCGTGGAGATACGCGGCCAGCACCGCTTCGGACGGGCCGTCCGCGTCGCATAGCCGCGCCGCGAGCGCCTCGGCGGCGCGATCGATCGCATCGACATAGTTGCCCTCCTCGTGGAACCAGTCGCGCACCTCCTCCCAGGGCAGCCGGTCCGCGCCCGGCACGCCCGAAGCGATGGCATCGTCCACGATCTGCAGCCGCTCCTCGCTGCGCCGATAGGCGGCGTGCAGCTGCACGAAGCGATCGGCGAGGGCGGGCTGCTGCTCGACGGCTCGGTAGAGCGTCTCCAGCGGGATCGGCGGCGCGGCGAACAGCGGGTCGGCTGCGGCCGTCCGCATCGCGGCGACGCGCCGCGCGGCATCGTCCGTCTCGACCGGGCGCCAGTCGAGCGGGAAGGCAGCGCCGAGCGCCTCGATCACCTTGGGCGTCAGCGGACGATCGTCATTCTCCAGCTGAGAGAGGTAGGAGACGGACAGGCCGATGCGCGCCGCCATCGCCGCCTGGCCGAGCCCGGCGCGCAGGCGCAGCGCGCGCAGCTCGGCGCCGGCGAAAAGGCGGTGGCGGGGGGGACGGGCCATGCTCTTCTTTCCTGGATTTGCAAAATCTCTCTTCGCAACTTCGCAAATTCGCATTTGCACAATCGTGGAAAGCTTGGAAAGGGGGAGTCTGGCGGCCTCTGAGGGAAGGGCCGCGCCGACGAAGGGAAATGGAGCGGATGCTCTCGATTTTGCAGAAACTGGAAGACAAGCGCGCCCAGGCGAAGCTCGGCGGCGGCGAGGCCCGGATCGAGGCGCAGCACAGGAAGGGCCGGCTCACCGCACGCGAGCGGCTCGACGTGCTGCTCGACGAAGGCAGCTTCGAGGAGCTCGACATGTATGTCGAGCACAACTGCGTCGATTTCGGCATGCAGGATCAGGTGATTCCGGGCGACGGCGTCGTCACCGGATCGGGCACGATCAACGGCCGCCTGGTCTATGTGTTCAGCCAGGACTTCACCGTGTTCGGCGGCTCGCTGTCCGAGCGGCACGCGCAGAAGATCTGCAAGATCATGGACATGGCGCTGAAGACCGGCGCGCCGGTGATCGGCCTCAACGATTCGGGCGGCGCCCGTATCCAGGAGGGCGTGGCGTCGCTCGGCGGTTATGCCGAGGTGTTCCAGCGTAACGTGCTCGCCTCCGGCGTGGTGCCGCAGATCAGCCTGATCATGGGTCCATGCGCCGGCGGGGCGGTCTATTCGCCGGCGATGACCGACTTCATCTTCATGGTGAAGGATTCGTCCTACATGTTCGTCACCGGCCCGGACGTGGTGAAGACCGTCACCAATGAGGTGGTGACGCAGGAGCAGCTCGGCGGCGCGGTTACCCACACCGCCAAGTCCGGCGTTGCCGACAACGCGTTCGAGAACGACATCGAGGCGCTGCTCGCCACGCGCGATTTCTTCGATTTCCTGCCGCTCTCCAACCGCGAGCATGTGCCGGTCCGCCCCACCGACGATCCGTGGGACCGGATCGAGGAGAGCCTCGACACGCTGATCCCGGACAGCGCGAACAAGCCCTACGACATGAAGGAGCTGATCACCAAGGTGGTCGACGAGGGCGAGTTCTTCGAGCTGCAGCCCACCTATGCCGGGAACATCATCATCGGCTTCGGCCGGATCGAGGGCCGCACCGTCGGCATCGTCGCCAACCAGCCGATGGTGCTGGCCGGCGTGCTCGACATCTCCTCGGCGCGCAAGGCGGGCCGCTTCGTGCGCTTCTGCGACGCCTTCGACATCCCGATCGTCACCTTCGTCGACGTCCCCGGCTTCCTGCCGGGCACCGCGCAGGAGCATAACGGCATCATCAAGCATGGCGCCAAGCTGCTCTTCGCCTATGCCGAGGCGACCGTGCCGAAGATCACCGTGATCACCCGCAAGGCCTATGGCGGCGCCTATGACGTCATGTCCTCCAAGCATCTGCGCGGCGACTTCAACTATGCCTGGCCGACCGCGGAGATCGCGGTGATGGGCGCCAAGGGCGCGGTGGAGATCATCTTCCGCAAGGATATCGGCGATCCCGAGAAGATCGCGGCGCGCACCAAGGAATATGAGGAGCGCTTCGCCAACCCGTTCGTCGCGGCGAGCAAGGGCTTCATCGACGAGGTGATCATGCCGCACTCGACCCGTAAGCGGATCGCGCTCGGCCTCCGGAAGCTCCGCAACAAGAGCCTGGAGAACCCCTGGAAGAAGCACGACAATATTCCGCTGTGAGGCGCGGAGTCCTCTCCCGTCAGCGGGAGAGGGTTGGGAGAGGAAAGGTCTTTTGCGCGCGGGACAGGATCGGACGAGGTGCGGAGCCTCTTCCCGGCCCTCCCCCGCAGGCGGGAGAGAGAGTGAATGAAACTCGGCCGTTTGAACCATATCGGCGTCGCCACGCCCTCGATCGAGGCGTCGGTCGCTTATTATCGCGACATCATGGGCGCCACCAAGATCCATGAGCCGTTCGACATGCCGGCGCAGAAGGTGAAGGTCTGCTTCGTCGACACGCCGGGCGAGAACGGCACGGCGGGCACGCAGATCGAGCTGGTCGAGCCATTGGGCGAGGACAGCCCGATCCACGGCTTCCTCGCCAAGAACCCGGCCGGCGGCCAGCACCACATGTGCTACGAGGTGCCGGATATCCACGAGGCGAAGGCCTGGTTCGAAGGGCTCGGCAAGAAAGTGCTCGGCGAGCCGCGCATCGGCGCGCACGGCACGCTGATCTTCTTCGTCCACCCCAAGGACATGAACGGCGTGCTGACCGAGATCATGGAGACGCCGAAGCCGGGGGCGGGGCATTGAGCTACGAGACGATCCGGCTCGAGCTCGCCGACCGGGTCGCGACGCTCACGCTGAACCGGCCCGACCGGCTCAACGCGCTGACGCCGCAGCTCTTCGCCGAGGCGCTGGCGGCGATCGACGAGGCGGTGGCCGAGGGTGCCCGCGCGCTGATCCTGACCGGCGAGGGGCGCGCCTTCTGCTCGGGCGCGGATCTCACCGCGCGCGGCGACGCGGGGCTGCCCGAGGATCTCGGCCCGATCGTCGACGAATGCTATAACCCGCTGGCGCTCAAGCTCGCGGATCTCGACATCCCGGTGATCACCGCGATCAACGGCCTCGCGGCCGGCGCGGGCTGCGGCTATGCCCTGTCGGGCGACATCAGCATCATGGCGCGATCCGCCTATCTGCTGCTCGCCTTCGTCAATATCGGCCTGGTGCCGGACGGCGGCGCGAGCTGGATGGTCGCCAAGGGAGCCGGCCGGGTCAAGGCGCTGGAGATGGCGCTGCTCGGCGAGCGGCTGATGGCCGAGGATGCGCTCGCTGCCGGGCTCGTCACGCGCGTCGTCGACGACGAGAAGGTGCTGGAGGAGGCCACCGCGATCGCACGCAAGCTCGCGGCCGGGCCGACGCTCGCCATCGGTCGGATCCGCAAGCAGATCGCCGCCGCGCTAACCGCCACCCTGCCCGAGACGCTGCAGATCGAGCGCGACAATCAGAGCGCCTCGGGCAAGACCGCCGATTTCAAGGAAGCCGTGGCCGCTTTCGCCGAAAAGCGCCCGCCCCGCTTCGAAGGACGATGAGAATGACCGACAAGACGATCGCCGACTGGCAGGCCGCCGCGGCCAAGGAGGTCAAGGGCAAGGACCTGACCTGGAACACGCCCGAGGGCATCGCGGTGAAGCCGCTCTACACCGCCGAGGACGTGGCGGGGATCGATCCGGGCCTGCCCGGCTTCGCGCCCTTCACGCGCGGCGTGCGTGCCTCCATGTATGCCGGCCGGCCGTGGACGATCCGCCAATATGCCGGCTTCTCCACCGCCGAGGAATCCAACGCCTTCTATCATCGCAACCTGAAGGCGGGGCAGAAGGGCCTCTCGGTCGCCTTCGATCTCGCCACCCATCGCGGCTATGACAGCGATCATCCGCGCGTGACCGGCGACGTCGGCAAGGCGGGCGTGGCGATCGACACGATCGAGGACATGAAGATCCTGTTCGACGGGATTCCGCTCGATCAGATGTCGGTCTCGATGACGATGAACGGCGCGGTGATCCCGATCCTCGCCTTCTTCATCGTCGCGGGCGAGGAGCAGGGCGTGCCGCAGGCCCAGCTCGACGGGACCATCCAGAACGACATCCTCAAGGAGTTCATGGTCCGTAACACCTATATCTACCCGCCCGAGCCGAGCATGCGGATCATCTCGGACATCTTCGCCTACACCAGCGCGAACATGCCGAAGTTCAACTCCATCTCCATCTCCGGCTATCATATGCAGGAGGCGGGGGCGACGCAGGTGCAGGAGCTCGCCTTCACCATCGCCGACGGCATGGAATATGTGAAATACGGCGTGGCCTCGGGCCTCGATATCGACAAGTTCGCCGGCCGCCTCTCCTTCTTCTTCGCCATCGGCATGAACTTCTTCATGGAGGTGGCGAAACTGCGCGCGGCGCGCGTGCTGTGGCACCGCGTGATGACCAGGCTCGGCGCCAGGGACGAGCGCTCCAAGATGCTGCGCACCCACTGCCAGACTTCGGGCGTCTCGCTGACCGAGCAGGATCCCTACAACAACGTGATCCGCACCACCATCGAGGCGATGGCGGCGATGCTGGGCGGCACCCAGTCGCTTCACACCAACGCCCTCGACGAGGCGATCGCGCTGCCCACCGATTTCTCCGCCCGGATCGCGCGCAACACGCAGATCGTGCTCCAGGAGGAGACCGGCATGACGAAGGTCGTCGATCCGCTCGGCGGCTCTTATTATGTCGAGGCGCTGACCCAGGAGCTGGTCGACAAGGCCTGGGAGATCATCGAGCGGGTCGAGGCCGAGGGCGGCATGGCCAAGGCGGTCGCCGCCGGCTGGCCCAAGGCGATGATCGAGGAGGCCGCCGCCGCCACCGCCGCGCGGATCGACCGCGGTGAGCAGGTGATCGTCGGCGTCAACAAATACCGTCTCGCCGAGGAAGCCGAGATCGAGATCCTCGATGTCGACAACCACGCCGTGCGCGAGGCGCAGATCGGGCGCATCCAGAAAGTGAAGGCCGAGCGCGACGAGGCGGCCTGCCAGGCGGCGCTCGATGCGCTGCGCCAGGGTGCCCGCGGCAAGGAGAATCTGCTCGGCCTCGCCGTGGAATGCGCGCGCAAGCGGGCGACGCTCGGTGAGATCTCGGCCGCGATGGAGGACGTCTTCGGCCGCTACGGCACCAATCCGACGCCGGTGAAAGGCATCTACGGCGGCGCCTACGCGGACGATGCGCGCTGGACCAATCTGGTCGACGGCGTCGGCGCGATCGCCGCACGCAAGGGGCGTCAGCCCCGCCTCTTCGTCGCCAAGATGGGCCAGGACGGGCATGACCGCGGCGCGAACCTGGTAAGCTCGGCGTTCGGCGATCTCGGCTTCGAGGTGCTGGCCGGCCCGCTTTTCCAGACGCCGAAGGAAGCGGCGGACATGGCGATCAAGGCGGATGTCGACGTGGTGGGTGCCTCCAGCCTCGCCGCCGGCCACAAGACGCTGATCCCCGAGCTGATCGGCCATCTGCGCGATGCCGGCCGCCCCGACATCAAGGTCGTCGCCGGTGGCGTCATCCCCGCGCAGGATTATCAGTTCCTGCGCGATGCCGGCGTCCAGGCGATCTTCGGCCCAGGCACCAATCTGGTGACCGCCGCGGGAGAAGTGCTAAGGCTGCTCGGCCATAACCTGCCCCCCGAGGGCATCGACGAGGCTGCCGAATGATCCGTACCGACTGGACCCGCGAAGAGATCGCCGCGCTTTTCGACCTGCCGTTCAACGATCTGCTGTGGCAGGCGCAGACGGTGCATCGCGCCCATCATGATGCCAATGCCGTGCAGCTGTCGACGCTGCTCTCGATCAAGACCGGCGGCTGCGCGGAGAATTGCGGCTATTGCAGCCAGTCCGCCAGCCACGAGACGGGGCTGAAGGCGAGCAAGCTCATGGAGGTGGAGGCGGTGCTCGCCGCCGCGGCCGAGGCCAAGGCCGCCGGCTCCGAGCGCTTCTGCATGGGCGCGGCCTGGCGCGAGCCCAAGGATCGCGACATGGATGCCATCGTCGCGATGATCGAGGGCGTGAAGGCGATGGGGCTCGAGACCTGCATGACGCTGGGCATGCTCAGCGACGCGCAGACCGAGCGCCTGGCCGAGGCGGGGCTCGATTATTACAACCATAATCTGGACAGCTCGCCCGAATATTATGGCGATGTCGTCACCACCCGCACCTATGACGATCGCCTGCAGACGCTGGAGCGCGTGCGCAAGGCGGGGATCAACCTGTGCTGCGGCGGCATCGTCGGGATGGGCGAGAGCCGTGCCGATCGCGTCGGCTTCATCCACGCGCTGGCGACCTTGCCGGAGCATCCGGGCAGCGTGCCGATCAACGAGCTGATCCCGATCCCGGGCACGCCGCTCGGCGACATGCTGAAAGACGTGCCGGCGGCGCGGATCGACGAGATCGAGTTCGTGCGCACCGTCGCGGTGGCGCGGATCACCATGCCGGCCTCGGTCGTCCGCCTCTCGGCGGGGCGGGAATCGATGTCGGAATCGACGCAGGCGCTCGCCTTCCTGGCCGGCGCCAATTCGATCTTCACCGGTGACAGGCTGCTGACCTCCGGCAATGCCGGGGCGGATGCCGACGCCAGGCTGTTCGACAAACTGGGGCTCAAACCTTCGCTGGCGCGCGAGCCGCTCGCCATCGCGGCCGAATAACGGGACGGGGAATGTTCAAGAAAATTCTGATCGCCAATCGCGGCGAGATCGCCTGCCGCGTCATCAAGACCGCGCGCCGCATGGGCATCAAGACCGTCGCGGTCTATTCGGATGCCGATGCGCGTGCCAAGCATGTCGAAATGGCGGACGAGGCCGTCCATCTCGGCCCGCCGCCGGCGGCCCAATCCTATCTGCTCGCCGACAAGATCATCGAGGCGTGCAAGACGACCGGCGCCGAGGCGGTGCACCCCGGCTACGGCTTCCTGTCCGAGCGGACCAGCTTCGCCCAGGCGCTCGAGGACGCCGGCATCGCGTTCATCGGCCCGCCGGTCGGCGCGATCGCCGCGATGGGCGACAAGATCGAATCGAAGAAGCTCGCCAAGGAAGCAGGCGTCAATGTCGTGCCCGGTTATGTCGGCGAGATCGACGACACCGACCATGCGGTGCGGATCGCCAACGACATCGGCTATCCGGTGATGATGAAGGCCTCGGCCGGCGGCGGCGGCAAGGGCATGCGCCTCGCCTTCTCCGAGAAGGACGTGCGCGAGAATTTCGAGAGCGTGAAGCGCGAGGGGCTCGCGAGCTTCGGCGACGATCGCGTGTTCATCGAGAAGTTCATCGAGAGCCCGCGCCATATCGAGATCCAGGTGCTCGGCGACAAGCACGGCAACATCCTCTACCTCAACGAGCGCGAATGCTCGATCCAGCGCCGCCATCAGAAGGTGGTCGAGGAGGCGCCGTCGCCCTTCGTCACGCCCGAGATGCGCAAGGCGATGGGTGAGCAGGCGGTCGCCCTCGCCCGCGCCGTCGGCTATTACAGCGCCGGCACGGTCGAGCTGATCGTGAGCGGCGCGGACACCAGCGGCAAGGGCTTCTACTTCCTGGAGATGAACACCCGCCTGCAGGTCGAGCATCCGGTGACCGAATATATCACCGGCCTTGATCTCGTGGAGCAGATGATCCGCGTCGCCTATGGCGAGAAGCTGGCCATCACCCAGGATCAGGTCGGCATCAACGGCTGGGCGGTCGAGAACCGGGTCTATGCCGAGGATCCCTATCGCGGCTTCCTGCCGTCGACCGGCCGTCTCGTCCGCTATCGCCCGCCCGCGGCCAGCGACGATGTCCGCATCGACGACGGCGTGACCGAGGGCAGCGAAATCTCGATGTTCTACGATCCGATGATCGCCAAGCTGATCACCTACGGGAAGACGCGCACCGAGGCGATCGACCGGCAGATCGCCGCGCTCGATGAGTTCGAGATCGAAGGGATCGGCCACAATATCGATTTCCTCTCCGCGATCATGCAGCATGAGCGTTTCCGCGAGGGTCGCCTCACCACCGGCTTCATCGCCGAGGAATATCCGGAAGGCTTCGCCGGCGCGCCGGCCGATGCCGCGCTCATCCGCTCGCTGTCGGCGATCGCCGCGCGCGTCGCGACCGTCACGGCCGAGCGCGCCAGCCTGATCGACGGGCAGCTCAATGGCCCGATCACCGCGCCCGACGAATGGGTGGTGCGCATCGGCGACACCGATCATCACGTCGTGCTGGAAGGCGATGCGATCAGCGTCGACGGCACGGAGATCGTGATCGACGCGCCCTATCTGCCCGGCCAGCGTGTCGTCCTCGCGACGATCGACGGCGAGCCGCTGGCGGTGAAGGTGAAGCGCGCCGGCATGTTCTGGAAGCTCACCACCCGCGGCGCGACCTTCACCGCGCGCGTGCTCGATCCCCATGTCGCGCGGCTGGCGAACCACATGATCGAGAAGGTGCCGCCGGATCTCTCGCGCTTCCTGCTGTGCCCGATGCCCGGCCTGCTCACCGCGCTGCATGTCGGCGTCGGCGACAAGGTCGAATCCGGACAGCCGCTCGCCGTCGTCGAGGCGATGAAGATGGAGAATATCCTGCGCGCCGAGAAGGCGGGCGTCGTCAAGGCGGTGGAGGCGAAACCGGGCGACAGCCTCGCCGTCGATGCGGTGATCCTCGAATTCGAGTGAGTTCGAAGAGGATTATCGCGGGCTGAAGTTCGTCCCTGGCGCCTGCCTTGCCGGCAGCCGGGATGGCCGAACGGAAGGGGAGTTTCCGGGGCTATTCCTGCGCCGGAACCCCATGCGCCCAGGGCGCCTCGAGGAAGCGCTCGGCGAGGAAGTCGATCAGGGCGCGCACCCGCGCCGGGCGGCGCGTGCCGGGCGGCGTCACGATGTGGAGCGCCGCCGGCGCGCCCGCCCATCCGGGCAGCGCCTCCTCCAGTCGCCCGTCGCGCAGATGCTGCCAGACGAAGAATTCCGGCTGCACCCCTAACGCGATCCCGCCAAGCAGGGACGGCAGCACGATATCGCCATTGTTGGTGAGGATCCGTCCGTCGACGCGCACCGTGCATTCGCCTTCCAGCGGGTGATAGAAGGTCAGCATGCCCGGATTGGCGCGATGCGAGTAGCGGATGAGCTGGTGATGCTCCAGCTCGCGCGGGTGATGCGGCCGGCCGTGCCGCGCGAAATAGGCGGGTGAGCCGACCAGCGGCGCGCGCATCGTGAACAGCCGGCGCGCGCGCAGCGACGAATCGGCCAGCGCGCCGATCCGGAGAGCCACGTCATAGCCGCCGCCGATCAGATCGACATATTGGTCGGAGAGATGCGCTTCGACCGAGACCTTCGGATAGAGCGCGAGGAAGTCGGGCAGCAGCTCCCCGAGATGCAGCACGCCGAACGACATGGGTGCGGCGAGGCGGACCAGGCCACGCGGTTCGGCTGCCTTTTCGGACGCTTCCTCCTCGGCCGCCTCGCCCTCGGCAAGGATACGCTGCGCCCGCTCCAGCGATGCCCGCCCGGTCTCGCTGAGCGATAGCCGTCGCGAGCTCCTGTGCAGCAGCGGTGCGCCCAGCCGCTCCTCCAGCCGGGCCACGGCCTTGGATATGGTCGCTTTCGACAGGTTCAGTTCAGACGCGGCTGCGGAAAAGGAGCCGCGCTCCGCGACCTTGGCGAAGATCGCCCAGGCTTCGAAGTCGGGAAGATTGGCCATGATGTCAAAATCCGAAACGATGCATTTCTATCATATCTATTTCTGATGCGCCGGGGAATGGCTATCTGGGGCGCCAAGCAAGGCCTGCGGGCCTCTTGGGAGTTTCCGACATGATCGAACGCCGACCCTTCGAGACGCTGGGTGCCGCCAACCATGGCTGGCTCGATGCCCATCATCATTTCTCCTTTGCCGGCTATCATGACGACGATCGCGTCCACTGGGGGGCGCTGCGCGTCTGGAACGACGATGCGATCGCGCCGCGCACCGGTTTTCCGCCGCATCCGCACGCGGACATGGAGATCGTCACCTATGTCCGCGAGGGCGCGATCACGCACCAGGACAGCCTGGGCAACAAGGGCCGCACCGAGGCGGGCGACGTCCAGGTGATGTCGGCCGGCACCGGTATCGCGCACAGCGAATATAATCTGGAGGATGTCGAGACGCGGCTCTTCCAGATCTGGATCATGCCCGATCCGCGGCGCGCCCGCACCGGCCCGTCCTGGGGTGCCAAGCCCTTCCCCAAGGGGGATCGCGCCGGGCGCTTCGTGGTGCTCGCCTCCGGCTTCGACAACGACAATGACGCGCTGCCGATCCGCACCGACGCCCGCGTGCTCGGCGCGACGCTGAAGGCCGGCCAGACCGCGGACTATCCGACCACTGCCGATCGGCATCTCTATCTGGTGCCCGCCAAGGGCGCCGTCGAGGTCAACGGCGTGCGCATCGATGCGCGCGACGGCGCCGCGATCACTGCCGTCGAGGGCGTCCGCGTGACCGCGCTCGACGATGCCGAAATCGTGATGGTCGACGCGGCCTGATCTTCCCTTTCGTCCCGTTTTCCCTATCTGACGCGGAGTTCCTCCCATGCCCAAGATCCTCGTTCTCTATTATTCCAGCTACGGCCATATCGAGACGATGGCGCACGCCGTCGCCGAAGGCGCGCGCAGCGCCGGCGCGACCGTGGATGTCAAGCGCGTGCCGGAGACGGTGCCGCTGGAGATCGCGCAGGGCGCGCATTTCAAGCTCGACCAGGAGGCGCCGGTCGCCACCGTCGCCGATCTCGAGAATTACGACGCGATCATCGTGGGCACCGGCACCCGCTTCGGCCGCATGTCCTCGCAGATGGCCGCTTTCCTCGATCAGGCCGGCGGCCTTTGGGCACGGGGCGCGCTGAACGGCAAGGTCGGCTCTGCCTTCACCTCCACGGCTTCGCAGCATGGTGGGCAGGAGACGACCCTCTTCTCGATCATCACCAACCTGCTGCACTTCGGCATGGTGGTGGTCGGCCTGCCCTACAGCTTCCAGGGCCAGCTCGGCCATGAGGAGGTGACCGGCGGCTCGCCCTACGGCGTCACCACCATCGCCGGCGGCGACGGATCGCGCCAGCCGAGCGACAACGAGATTGAGGGAGCGCGCTTCCAGGGCCGTCATGTTGCGGAGATCACAGCCAAGCTGTTCGGCTGAGCCTAACCGGGCGCTTCGAAGGAGTATGATGCGATGAGTGCGATGAACCATGATTTCGAAGCGCCCCAGCTCTCCCCGCTGGAATGGAAGGTGGTGGCCCTCGCCATGCGTGAGGCTGGTGATCGCGGTTGCGGCGGCTATGCGCCCCCGTCGCGCATCCGCACCTTCTTCCGCGCCGTGCTTCGGGTGCTGACCGGTCATCCGGGGCAGCTTCCGCTCGCCGATCCGCGGCTGGAGACGCTGCGCCGCTTCGTCTGCACCGCCCGCGGCCGCGCCGAGGTGGCGTCCGAGCTCGGCCGCAAGCTGGTTGAACTGGGCTTCAGCACGCGGCAGGTTGCCGCGGTGGCGATGCTCGCTCAACGCTGAGCGCCGGGACAAGGATCAGGCCGATGACCGAACCCGTCGAACTCGCTCTGATCCCGCCGCTTCGCGATCTGGGCGACGGCTTTCAGGTTCGCCGGGCGCTCCCCTCGCGCCAGCGCCGCATGGTCGGGCCGTTCATCTTCCTCGATCAGATGGGGCCCGCCGATCTCGCCGCCGGGCGAGGCCTCGACGTGCGGCCGCATCCGCATATCGGCCTTGCCACCGTCACCTATCTGTTCGACGGCGAGATACTGCACCGCGACAGCCTGGGTGAGGTCCAGCCGATCCGCCCCGGCGCGGTGAACTGGATGACGGCGGGCCGCGGCATCGTCCACTCCGAGCGCACGGCGCCGGAGACGCGCGCTGCCGGGGGGCCGCTCTACGGCATCCAGAGCTGGGTCGCGCTGCCGACCGGCGAGGAAGAGGCGGAGCCGAGCTTCGTGCACCATGGCGCCGAGACGCTGCCTTTCGTGCAGGATGCCGAGATCCAGGCGCGGGTGATCGCGGGCACGCTGTTCGGCGTCACCTCGCCGGTCGCGGCCCTTTCGCCCATGATCTATGCCGAGATCAGGCTGGCACCCGGCGCACGGCTGAGGATCGATGCCGAGCATGTCGAGCGCGCCGCCTATATCGTCTCCGGCGCGGTCGGTGTTGCCGGCCAGCAAGGCGCGTTCGAGGGCGCGCAGCTCGTCCTGTTCAGGCCGGGCAGCGAGATCGTGCTGACCGCGATCGGCGAGACCCGGCTGATGCTGCTCGGCGGCGAGCCCTTCCCCGAGAAACGCTATATCTACTGGAATTTCGTCTCGAGCTCGGCGGAGCGGATCGAGCAGGCGAAACAGGATTGGCGCGGGCGCCGCTTTCCCGGCGTCCCCGGCGAGACCGAGTTCATCCCGCTTCCCGACGAGGCCGTGCCGACGCGGCCGAGCTAGGAGCGGCGCGGCTTTTCCAGAACCCGCTCATCCCGGGTAGCCATTGAGCGTGTCGAAATGGCGTATCGAAGGACAGCCTGAACGGCAGGTCCCAGAGGATTTTTCGCACCTGTGTCGGCCGTCACATCGAGGGACGGCGCAATGCCGCACAGCGTCGCAAGAAAACAGGAGGCTGACATGGTTCCCCACTCCCGTACCGGCAACGCCCATCGGTTGATCGCAATGGCCATGGCGCTGGTCGTGACGCTGCTCGTGGCGGGGCTCGCCGCCCACAGCTTCGGGGATCTCCTGATCGGCATCGCCGCCGGCGCGCTCGTCCTGCCGTTGCTGCTCGTCCTGCTGCGCCCGATGCTGGAGGACGGCCCCCGGGCGCATGGCTTCTGATCGGCCGTGCCGGCGGCGGCCCTTGCCTTTGCCCGTGCCGCCGCTAAACGCCCGCCCATGCCCAGGATCAACGAACGCGCCCGATCGCGCTCCGCTGCGCGGCTGGCGGCCGTGCAGGCGCTCTATCAGCAGGAGATGGAATCGATCCCGCTCCCGCGCCTGCTCGACGAATTCCACCGGCACCGCCTCGGCCATACCATCGAGGACGTGACCTACGCCGCGGCCGAGCCCGATTTCTTCGATGATCTCGTCAAGGGCGTCGATGCGCGCCGTGCCGAGATCGACGCGGCGATCTCCGCCAGGCTCGCCGCCGGCTGGACGTTGGAACGGCTCGATCGGCCGATGCGGCAGATATTGCGCGCCGGCACCTATGAGCTGATCGCGCGGATCGACGTGCCGACCGCGACCGTGATCAGCGAATATGTCGACGTCGCCGACGCCTTCTACGCCAAGCGCGAGAAGGGCTTCGTCAACGGCCTGCTCGACGGGGTCGCCAAGGCGGTGCGCGGCTGAGCGCCGCTCGGCCGTTTCCTCGCGCGGCCGAACGGCCTACATCCCGCTCGTGAGCGACGAGAAGCGCCTGATCGAAAGCCTGCGCGGCCTGGCGACGCATCCCGGCGCGCGCGGCCTGATCGACGATGCCGCCGTGCTTGCGGCTCCGATCGGTCGCGATCTGGTCTTCACCCACGACATGCTTGTCGAAGGAATCCACTATCTGCCCGGCGATCCGGCGGGGGACGTCGCCTGGAAGCTGCTGGCGGTGAACCTGTCTGATCTCGCCGCCAAGGGGGCCCGGCCCGTCGGCGTGCTGATGGGCTATGCGCTGGCGGGTGCGCGGGGCTGGGACGAGGCGTTCGTTGCCGGCCTCGGCCGCGCCCTGGCGCATTTCGGCGTGCCGCTGCTCGGCGGCGACACGGTTTCGCTTCCGGCGGGAACGCCGCGCAGCCTCGGCCTCACCGCGATCGGCGAGGCGCCGCGCGGGCAGGTGCCGAGCCGCGCCGGCGCCAGAGCCGGCGATCGGCTGTGGGTGAGTGGTCCGATCGGCGATGCCGGCCTCGGTCTTGCTATCGCGCGCGGCCAGATCCAGGGCGCGCGCCGGCTGCTCAAGGCCTATCGCCTGCCGATGCCGCGGCTCGCCGAGGGGCGGGCGCTGGCGCCGCTGGTGCACGCCATGGCCGACATTTCGGACGGGCTGCTGATCGATGCCGGCCGCATGGCGGAGGCGAGCGGCCTCGCCGTTGCGATCGATCTGGATGCAGTGCCGCTTTCGCCCGAGGCGCGCGCCTTCGGCACGGATCGCGCCGCCCGCCTCCGCGCGGCGACCGCGGGTGACGATTACCAGCTCCTGTTCGCTGCGCCGAAGGAGAGGACGGAGGGTATCCTGTCGCTTTCCGCGTCCCTGCGCGCCGCCTTTACGCCCGTCGGGCGCTTCGTCGCGGGTGCGGGACTGAGCCTCACCGATGCCGCCGGCGCCGTGCCGCTCCCGGACAGGTTGGGCTACGAGCATGGCGGGGCGCCCTAGCCCGGGCGCAGGCCGGTCGCTGCGGCGCTGCCGGATCCCGGCTCGATAGATTTATCTCTATTCCGCGCGATGGCTTGCGCCGCCGTGATCGAGGGCCCTATACCTTCACCAAACCGCCCGGCGCGATCGGAGCGGACAAAGAGATAACTGGGGAAGGATTGCTATGAACGTCGTGGTGCTGGCCATCGCGTGTGGCCTGGTAGCTGTCTTGTACGGAATCATCACCAGCCGTCAGGTGCTCGCGGCATCCGCGGGCAATGAGACGATGCAGCAGATCGCCGGGGCGATCCAGGAGGGTGCGAAAGCCTATCTCGGCCGGCAATATCGGACGATCGCGATCGTCGGCGTGATCGTCGCGGCACTGGTCTTCTATTTCCTCGGGCCGATCTCGGCGATCGGCTTCCTCATCGGCGCGATCCTCTCGGGCGTCACCGGGTTCATCGGCATGAACATCTCGGTGCGCGCCAATGTCCGCACCGCCGAGGCCGCGCGCCAGTCGCTCCAGGCGGGCCTCACCACCGCGTTCCGCGCCGGCGCCGTCACCGGCCTGCTCGTGGCCGGCCTCGCGCTGCTCGCGATCTCCGTCTTCTACTGGTATCTCACCGGGCCGGCCGGCCACGCCGCCAATGATCGGGTGATCATCGACAGCCTGGTCGCGCTCGCCTTCGGCGCCTCGCTCATCTCGATCTTCGCCCGCCTCGGCGGCGGCATCTTCACCAAGGCGGCCGACGTCGGCGCGGATCTCGTCGGCAAGGTCGAGGCCGGCATTCCGGAGGACGATCCCCGCAATCCGGCGACGATCGCGGACAATGTCGGCGACAATGTCGGCGATTGCGCGGGTATGGCCGCCGACCTGTTCGAGACCTATGTCGTCACCGTCGGCGCCACCATGGTGCTCACCGCCCTGCTCTTCGCCGGCGGGGCCGCCCAGCTCGGCTCGCTCATGGCGCTGCCGCTGCTCATCGGCGGCGCGTGCATCATCACCTCGATCATCGGCACCTATCTGGTCCGCCTCGGGGCCAACCAGTCGATCATGGGCGCGCTCTACAAAGGCTTCTGGACGACCGCGATCCTGTCCGTCTTCGCGATCTTCGGCGTCTTCAAGCTGGTGCTCGGCGATCTCGGCCAGGAGGTGGCCCTCCAGGCTGCTGGCGCAACCGTCGCCTTCCCGGCGATCCACCTCTTCTACTCCAGCCTCGTCGGCCTTGCGGTCACCGGCCTGTTGGTGTGGATCACCGAATATTATACCGGCACCAACTACCGGCCGGTGAAGAGCATCGCCCGGGCGTCCGAAACCGGGCACGGCACCAATGTCATCCAGGGCCTCGCGGTCAGCCTCGAGGCGACCGCGCTGCCGACGGTGGTGATCTGCGTCGGCATCGTCGTCGCCTATCAGCTCGCCGGCTTGATCGGCATCGCCTTCGGCGCCACCGCGATGCTGGCGCTCGCCGGCATGGTCGTCGCGCTCGATGCCTATGGTCCGGTCACCGACAATGCCGGCGGCATCGCCGAGATGTCGGGGCTGGAGGACAGCGTGCGCGTCAAGACCGACGCGCTGGACGCGGTGGGCAACACCACCAAGGCCGTCACCAAGGGCTATGCGATCGGATCGGCGGGCCTTGCCGCGCTGGTGCTGTTCGGCGCCTACACGACCGATCTCAGCCAGTTCTTCAGCGGGCTCACCGTCGATTTCTCGCTGTCCAATCCCTATGTCATCGTCGGCCTGCTGCTCGGCGCGCTGCTGCCCTACATCTTCGGCGCGTTCGGCATGACCGCCGTGGGCCGCGCGGCGGGCTCGGTGGTCGAGGAGGTGCGCGCGCAGTTCCGCGACAATCCCGGCATCATGCAGGGCACCAGCCGGCCCAACTATGCCCGCACCGTGGATCTCGTCACCAAGGCCGCGATCAAGGAGATGATCGTGCCCAGCCTGCTGCCGGTGCTGGCGCCGATCGTCGTCTATTTCGTGATCACCGCCGTCGCGGGGCAGGCCAACGGCTTCGCCGCGCTCGGCGCGCTGCTGCTCGGCGTGATCGTCTCGGGCCTGTTCGTCGCCATCTCGATGACGTCGGGCGGCGGCGCCTGGGACAATGCCAAGAAATATATCGAGGACGGCAATCATGGCGGCAAGGGATCGGACGCGCACAAGGCGGCCGTGACCGGCGATACCGTAGGCGATCCCTACAAGGATACTGCTGGGCCCGCCGTCAATCCGATGATCAAGATCACCAATCTCGTCGCGCTGCTGCTGCTCGCCGCGCTCGCGCATTCGGCGATGTGATCTTTCCTTCCTCTTGCAATCGGCGCCCCGCCCGGCCGACCGGGCGGGGCGTCCCGCAGGTGACGGCAGCGCTTCCCTTTTCACCGCCGGAGGCGTATGGCGGCCCGCAATTTCAATCCCATCGCAGACGAAAGGGTCCTGTTTGGCCAAGGAAGAACTGCTTGAGATGCGCGGGCAGGTGGTAGAGCTGCTGCCCAATGCCATGTTCCGCGTCAGGCTGGAGAATGATCATGAAATTCTCGGCCACACCGCCGGCAAGATGCGCAAGAACCGCATCCGCGTGCTGGTCGGCGACGAGGTGCTCGTCGAACTCACGCCCTATGATCTGACCAAGGGGCGGATCACCTACCGCTTCAAATAACCGGCCGGGGCCGCGATGCGCCTCGTGCTCGCTTCCGCCAGCCCGAGACGGCTGGACCTTCTCGCACGGATCGGCGTCGTTCCCGACGCCATCGATCCCGCCGACATCGACGAGACGCCGGGCAAGGCCGAGTTGCCGGCCCGCCATGCCGCGCGGCTGGCGGCCGAGAAGGCGGCCGTCGTCGCCGCTCGCCACGCGGGTGCGCTGGTGCTGGCCGCCGATACCGTGGTCGCTGCCGGCCGTCGTATCCTTCCCAAGGCCGATACGCGGGAGGAGGCGCGATCCTGCCTCGCCCTGCTCTCGGGCCGCAGGCACCGCGTGCTGACCGCGGTCACGCTGATCGATGCCGCCGGTCGCGCGCGCCATCGTCTCTCCGCCAGCACGGTCGCCTTCCGCCTCATTCCGGAAGCGGAGCGTGAAAGCTATCTCGCGTCGGGCGAATGGCACGGCAAGGCGGGGGGCTATGCGATCCAGGGGCGGGCGGAAACCTTCGTGCGCTTCCTCGGCGGCAGCTACTCGGGCGTCGTCGGCCTGCCGCTGCTCGAAACCCGCGCGCTGCTGCGTGCCGCGGGCTACCCGCTTGGCTGAGTGGATCTATGAGGACGGGATCGGCGAGGCCCGCGCCGCGCTGATCGACGACGGGGAGATCGTTGCGCTGCGCCTGGAATGGCCGGAGATCGCGCCGCGTCTCGGCGCGATCCTGCCTGCGCGGCTTGCCCGCAAGGCCGACGCCACCGCCCGGGCGCGCGTGGTGCTGGAGGGCGGCGGCGAGGCGCTGCTCGATTCGCCGCCGCCCACTCTCGCCGAAGGGGCGGCGCTCCTCGTCGAGATCGTGCGTGAGCCGATCACCGAGCGCGGCCGGACCAAGCCGGCCAAGGCGCGTCCCGCTCCCGCCGGGAGCGTCGCATCGCCCGGCCGCACGCTGCGCGAGCGGATCGTCGCCACCGGCCTCGCCGTCACCACGCTCCACCCCCACCAGCCCGACCGGCTGGAGCAGCATGGCTGGTCCGAGCGGCTGGAGCAGGCGCGGGACGGCGATATCCCTTTCGCCTGGGGCGCGCTGCAGATGGCGGTGACGCCGGCGATGACGCTGTTCGACGTGGATGGCACCTTGCCCGCGGACGAGCTCGCCCGCCGCGGTGCCGAGGCGGCGGCGCGGATGATCCTGCTGTTCGATATCGGCGGATCGATCGGCATCGATCTGCCGACCGCGCAGTCCCGCGCCGCGCGCCAGGCGGCGGCGGCGGCGCTCGATGCCGTCCTGCCGCAGCCGTTCGAGCGGACGGCGGTCAACGGCTTCGGCTTCCTCCAAGTCGTGCGGCGGCGGCCGCGCGCATCGATCCCGGAAATGCTGCTCGCCGATCCGGCGGGCGCCGCGGCCCGCGCCCTGCTGCGCCTTGCCGAGCGTACGCCGGGCGCCGGGACGCGCACGCTCGTCGCGCATCCGGCGGTGATCGCCCGGATCGAGCGCGAATCCGGATGGCGCGCGGCGCTCGCCCGGCGGACGGGCACGCAGCTCGCCTTGCGCGCCGACCCATCGCTCGCCATATCGGCGGGGCATGTCGAAGCCCGATACAGCTAGGCGCGATCGCAACGCCTGTCCGCTCTGCGGCAAGCCCGCGGTTGCCGCGCATGTTCCGTTCTGCAGCCAGGGATGCCGCGATCGCGATCTCCTCAACTGGCTGGGGGACGGCTATCGTGTGGCCGGGCCGCCCGCGGATGACGACGGCAAGGAAATCGATCCGGACGGGCTGGACAGGAGGGGTCGCTCGCCCTTATAGGCGCTGCTCCCAACGCTCCTGCCCAGGTAGCTCAGTTGGTAGAGCACGTGACTGAAAATCACGGTGTCGGTGGTTCGATTCCGCCCCTGGGCACCATTACCCCCTTCCGATCGTTCCCGGCGGCACGTCCGCCGTGGCCTGATCCTCAACTAAAAGCCGAAGGGGCCACGTTCGGGACGCCAGGACGCCTCCTTCGGTGAAGCCCAGCCATTCGGCATGGGTTCCAGCCCCTTCATCCAGCGCGGCCGAGGCGGACATCGCTCCTCGCCTCGATCCGGAGCGACGTGCTCCTACGGCGGCCCCCCGCGCGGCTTCAGCGTGAGCGGAAGGCCGGCGGCGATGAACAGCACCTCGTCCGCCACGGCGGCGACCGCCTGGTTGAGTTCACCGGCGGCATCGCGAAAGGCTCGGGCGAGCGCGTTGTCGGGAACGATGCCCAGGCCGACCTCGTTGGCGACCAGCACGATCGGGCCGGCGCACGCGCCCAGCGCATCGACGAGGCCGCGTCGGGCATGGCCGAGGTCCATCCCGGCGAGGAGCAGGTTGGATGTCCACAGGGTAAGGCAATCGATCAGCAGCACGCGGTCCGGCGCCGCATGGTGCGCGATCGTGTCGGCCAGGGCGATCGGCGCCTCCACGGTGTGCCAGCTGGGCCCGCGCTCGGCGCGATGGCGCGCGATGCGGGCTGCCATCTCGGCGTCGCGCGGTTCGGCGGTGGCGACGTAGATGCGCTCGCCGGCAAGCGCCTCGGCACGGCGCTGGGCGTGGCGGCTCTTGCCCGATCGCGCCCCGCCGAGCACGAGCAGCGTCGGCGCGCGCCCGCTCACCGCCCCGCGATCCGGAGCATGGCGGCAACGTCGAGATGCGTCTCGATCGCGGCGGCGATCTCGTTGAGCGCGGCATCGACGGCCGCATGATAATCCTGCTCGCCGCCCTTCGCGCCGAGCCGCGCCAGCAGCGCGCGCCGCTGCGCGGGATGGGCGAGCAGGCCGTGCACATAGGTGCCCTGGACCCGGCCGTCGGCGCTCGTCGCCCCATCGGTGCGGCCGTCCTCGAACGTGGCGACCGGCCGTCGGCGATCTGCCCCCTCGGTCCGTCCCATATGCATCTCATAGCCTTCGAACGGCGCGCCCTGCGCCGTGCCGCGCACCAGCCGCAGCCGCTTGACCGGGGTGAGGCGGGTCTCGACGTCGATGAGGCCGAGCCCCTCGGCTTCCGCGGTCTCGCCTTCGATCCGCTCCGGATCGGCGATGCGCCGGCCGAGCAACTGATAGCCGCCGCACAGGCCGAGGATATGGCCGCCGCGGCGGTGATGCGCGCGGATGTCGATGTCCCAGCCCTCCTGCCGCAGCGCCGCCATGTCGGCGATCGTCGCCTTGGAGCCGGGCAGTATGACGAGCGCGGCCTCGGCCGGGATCGGACGGCCCGGCGGCACCATGCGCAGCTCGACCGCGGGCTCGAGCTTCAGCGGATCGAGATCGTCGAAATTGGCGATGCGCGGCAGGATCGGGCAGGCCACGACAATCCGTCCCGGCGCGGCGGCCGGCGCCCTTTCGAGGATCACGGCGTCCTCGCTCGGAAGCCGCGCCGCGGCGCCCAGCCAGGGGAGGATGCCGAGGCCGGGCCAGCCCGAGAGCCGCTCGATCGCCCGGTAGCCGTCCTCGAACAGGGCGGGATCGCCGCGGAACTTGTTGATCACGAAGCCGCGGATCATGGCGGCGTCGTCCGGCGCGATCACCGCGCGCGTCCCGGCGATCGCGGCGATCACGCCGCCGCGATCGACATCGCCGACCAGCAGCACCGGCACGTCCGCCGCGCGCGCGAAGCCCATATTGGCGATGTCCCCGGCGCGCAGGTTGATCTCGGCTGGCGAGCCCGCGCCTTCGACGACGACGATGTCGCACTCGGCCTCCAGCCGGCGGAAGCTTTCCATCACCGCGCCGAGCAGCGCGCCGCGCGCCGCACGGAAATTGCCGGAGCCGAGGGTGCCGCGGACCTGGCCGTGGACGATAAGCTGCGACGTGCGATCGGCCTGCGGCTTGAGCAGCACCGGATTCATGTCGCTGTGCGGGGCGACGCGCGCGGCGATCGCCTGCAGCGCCTGCGCGCGCCCGATCTCGCCGCCGTCGGCCGTCACCGCGGCATTGTTGGACATGTTCTGCGGCTTGAACGGGCGTACCCGCAGGCCGCGATTGGCGAGCGCGCGGCAGAGGCC
>Ga0180222_1001125_pt1 | contig 30872 bp, 34 predicted proteins | sample eDN5th37CKraftOP_FD_151336 | JGI IMG/M metagenome (GOLD analysis project Ga0180222, IMG submission 151336) | Enriched Organic Plus compost microbial communities from Emeryville, California, USA - eDNA 5th pass 37_C Kraft OP (version 2) (version 2) ...
CCATAAAGGCAGACTGCTCGAACGACCCACCGACATCACCCCGCCAACATCGCCCTCAGACGGCGGTCAGCACGCCGGAACGGAGGTCGCCTGAAACACCCCGATCCACAGGTATTGACAATTCCTCGACAACGGCCTCGGTGATGCTGTCATCGCGAGGTCGGGCCATGGCTCCCCCTTTCGATACCGCCGTTACATTCCGTACCGCACCGGAACATAACCACGGCACCCACGTGCCTATTCCCCGCCGTCCCATCCCCCCGCGAGCAAGCGCGACCCGCCTACACTGGCTCATCGTGCAAATCGTCGCCATCCACATCGCGCCCGGACGCAAGGTGCCGACTCGTTCGGTCCAGGAGGTCCGGGCCGAAGCGGGAAAGGGACTGGTCGGCGACCGTTATCACGGGGCCAAACACCGGCACGTCACCATCCAGTCACGTGAACTGCTGGATCACGCGGCGGCCGATCTCGGGCGCGACGTCGACTCCGGCGCCACCAGGCGCAACCTCACCGTCGACGCCGGTCCCCTGCCCACCAAGCCGGGTGCCCGGATCCGGATCGGCGACGTCGAACTCGAGTTGGTGCGTATCGCCGCTCCCTGCCGGCTTCTGGACGACTGGATCGCACCTGGTGCGGCACGCGCGATGCACAACCGCGGAGGCACTGTGTTCCGGTTGCTGACCTCGGGCCCGATTCGCGTCGGTGACGAGGTGGAAGTGCCCGTTGCCGGCTGATTTTCAGCCTGCAGTCTGCTCGCGATAATGCCTGGCGATGTCGTCACTGGTGGTCAGCCACACGTCTGGCTGGCCGGCCAGAAAGCCCAGCGCCTGATCGAGGTACTTGTGCCGGAACGGCTGGCCGATCACGAACGGGTGTAGCGCAAGCGCCAGTACGCGTCCACCGGTCGCGGAGTCGGCGTGCAGTTGCTCGTACTGATCGCGGACCATCTGCACGAACTCCGGTCCGGTGATCCCCTTGCTGAAGATCAACAGATCGTTGAGTTCCACGGTGTACGGCACGCTGAGCATGCCGGGCACGGTCAGCGGGTAGGGTTGGTCGTCGTTCGTCCAGTCGAGCACGTACTCAAACCCCAATTCCGCCAACAACTCCGGAGTGTGGTGGGTCTCGGTCAGACCGGGACCCATCCAGCCGCGAGGCTGACGGCCGGTCGCCGCCATAATCGTCTTGGTGGTTTCGGCGAGCACCAGGCGCTCGTCATCGACGGACATGCCGGTGTGCAGGATCGAGTTGGTCTGTCCGTGCGCAAGCCAGGTCCAGTCGCGCTGCACACCGGCGGCCACGATCTGCGGGTACTCGTCGACGACCATGGAGTTCAGCAGGACGCTGGGCCGGATCCCGTGCCGGTCGAGGCTTTCGATCATCCGCCAGATACCCACGCGCGCACCGTAATCGCGCCAGCCGTGATTCAGCGCGTCGGGACGCAGTTCAGCCGTTCCCTCCCAGATGCTCGTCGAGGGGTGGTCGGGCAGGAAGTGCTCGACGTTCAACCCGGTGTACACGGCCACGCGTGCATCGTTCGGCCACCGCAGCGGCGCTCGTTCGGTGATGGGGCTGTACTCGAAAGGGGGTCGTGAGAGCGTCATGTCCGCACGGTAGGGGCTGACACCAATGTCAGGGTCAAGCTATAACCTCTATATGCGAATCGGTGAACTGGCCGGCCGCACCGGCGTGAGCGAGCGGTCCCTGCGCTACTACGAGCAGCAGAATCTGCTGGTCTCTGACCGCACCCCGAGCGGTCACCGGGATTACCCCGACGCCGCCGTCGACCGCGTCATCCACATCCAGGAGCTCTACGCCGCCGGCCTCAACAGCCGCACCATCGCGTCACTGCTGCCGTGTATGCGCGACAGCGACGGGGCTCCTTCACCGCAGGCAACACCACAGCTGCTCACGGTGCTGACCTCCGAGCGCGATCGGTTGGAGAAGTCGATACGTGAGCTCGCAGCCTCGCGAGAGGTGCTCGACGGGGTCATCGCGAACGCGTCTGTGCCGATTCCCACCGATCGCGAGTGACCCGCCCGGGCGGCATGCAGAGTTCAGTCACCACGTTGGTCCCGACTGCGCCGCCCAGTGAAATCCTGGCGTCGGACCGCTATACCGCGGCAGCGCCTCGACGCAGATGCTCGACCTCGGCGCCGCTGATCGTGATCGCTGCGACGCCGATGCCCACCACGATGCCGACCGCTGTGTCAAAGACGCGATCAACCGCCGCACCCGGGGCCAACCCCGAGCCAAGCCCGGTGAGCAGCAACGCCATCGGCGTCACCGCCAGCGACGTCAACGCGTAGTTCACGGTGGACGCGACCTCTGCCGCGACCTGGAACACGATGATCGCCACCACGGCGCCCCAGTAGCCCAACGGCAGCGCCAACAGCCCTGCGGCCAGCACTCCGCCACCTACATTGCCCAGCAACCGTTGCACACCGCGGTGCACGGTGACGTGGTAACCGACACCCTGCATGGCAGCCACGGCGCCCATGGCAGCCCACATCGGATGATCCAGGCCGAGTCCCATCGCGGCCGCAGCGGCGACCGCTCCCGCCACCGTGATCCGCGCGCTTCGGGCCAGTAGCGCGCGGTGCGGTGCTCGTGTGAGCGTGACCCGCAGCGGTTCGCGCCGCGCCGTCTCCGGTTGAGTTGTCCCGTCTGCCCGGCGCAACTTCTGGAGCAGCCAGGGAGCCAGTGCCGCGACAGCACCCAACACTGCGCCGGCGGCCGTCACCGTGACCGCCCGAACGACGTCGCCCGCGTCGTGGGCGAAAGCCTGCCCGCCGACCGCGCCGAACACGAACACCACTGCCCCCGGGCCGACGATGTGCAGCGCCCACATGAGATATGCCGCGGCACCGGCCAGTAGCGAGATCACCAGCGTCGATACGACGACGCCGCTGCCGGTGGCCCCCAGCACGGCACCGATGCCAATGGCTGCGGTGATGCCGATCCCGAGCACGGCGAGACGGCCCGCGCGCACCGGATAGGGATCCGGTCGGCAGAACGCCGAGACCAGCGCTCCCAGCGCCGCGAATCCCGCGACGTCGCGGTGGCCGAACACTCCCCCGGCGACGAACACCAGCGTCACCGCGACGCCGACGCGCAACGGAACGGCCAGGCCGGCTTTGCGGAAATCGCCGCGAAGAACTCCGCGCCAACCCTTCGGTGTCACGGCGTGCGCCAGGGCGACATAGCCGTGGGTGAGGCGTCGGGTCACAGGGGAAGCAAGCACCGGGAAACTTTATCACTGTTTTACTTCTGAAATAGTTCTGGCTAACCTGGACCGATGGACGACGCAGCGGACGACGTTATGCTCACCGACACCGTCGACCACGTCCGTCACGAGTGGGCTAAGACGTATCCCCACCTCGACACCTCACCCATCGAAGTCCTCGGCCGCGTGCAGCGGATCGCGTCGATCTGCAACCACCGACTCGATCTCGACCTCGCACGGCACGGTGTCAACCGTTCGGAGTTCAGCGTGCTGAGCGCGCTGGCGCGGGCCGGACGACCACTGCGGGCCAGTGAGGTCGTCTCCACGACCATGCTGAGCGGTGCATCGATCACCAAGATTGCCGACAGTCTGGTCGGCCGCGGCCTTGTGGTGCGACAGAAGTCGGAGCGCGACGGGCGGGTGGTCCTGCTCGCGCCCACTGACGCCGGACGTGCCGTCGTCGACGACGAGATGCCCCGTCGCATCGCCGGTGACGCTCAACTCATCGCGGGCCTCACTCCGGCCGAACGCGAGACACTTTCCGGCCTGCTTCGGAAAGTCTGTGCCGCACTGGGTGATTGACCGTGGACATCATGGCCGGCCATATGCATGCCCGGAACGGTCGCAATCGGCCGCGATCCGAGCACTTCACACCGACGCCCGGGAGTTCGTAGAGTTGTCCGCATCGTGCCTGGATCCACACCATGATCGGTTGGCTCTTCGGACTGGGCTCGGCGGTGCTGTACGGCATGTCCGATTTTGTCGGCGGTCTGGCGTCGCGGCGGTCCCACTTCGTCGTTGTTGCCCTGCTCGGCCAGTGCGCCGGGCTGATCGCGTCTGCCCTGGCCGGTCTGATGATCGGCGCCGAATCGATACCGCGCAGCGATCTGTGGTGGGGCGCGCTGTCCGGCTTCGGAACAGCGGTGGGCATGGCGTTTCTGTTCCGTGGGCTCAGCCGTGGCGCGATGAGTGTGATCGTCCCGGTCAGCGCGGTGACGGGTGTGTCGATTCCCGTGCTGTTCGGAGTCGTCGTCGAGGGGCAACGGCCGTCGCTGCTCGCCTGGCTCGGCATCGTGGTCGCCGTTCCGGCGCTGTGGTTGGTGGCCGGGCGGCAGAGCCGGAACGCCGAAGGGCTCAAGGGATCTGGTGTCGGTGACGGTCTGGTCGCGGGCGTCGGAATCGCTGTGCAATACCTGGCTCTCGCGCACGCGTCAGCGGCGTCCGGCTTGTGGCCGGTTGCGGCTGGACGCGTCAGCGCAGTCCTCGTCCTGATCGTCATGGCGATCTTTGTCATGCGTCATCTGAAGGACGAGCACGATCGATCGCCGCTTCGGACAACGATGGCCTCGGGAGTGCTGGCAACATCGGCAGGCGTCCTGGCGGCGGCGGCCCTCGCCGCGTACGCGATCGCCACACGTCACCAACTTGCCGCCATCGCCGTGGTGCTGTCGTCGATGTATCCGGTGATACCGGTTCTCCTCGGCGTCACGGTGTTACGCGAACATCTCACCCGTCAACAGAGCGCAGGTCTTCTAGCGGCTGCGGCGGCGACGGTCCTGCTCGCCGTTTGAGGTGATGTCGCAGGGTTATTCCCGAGCGCGCGGAACTGCCACGAGCGCACGGTACTCCCCCGGAATCTCGTCGCTCGTCAGTCTCCTGACGCTGCTCGGCCCTGAGATGTACACGTCTTCACCCTCCATCAGACCGCCGTCATCGACCGGGATGATGATGAGGTTGCGGTAGACCACCAGGTAGGTGCCGTCGGGATCGAGAGCATCGGCACCATCGATCGTCATCCCCATCGAAGTGGCAAACGACCCGGAACAAACGTGCTTGACCAGCCCTTCGAAGACCGCGCAATCATCATCCACCACAACGCGTTCGGCGCCGAACTCCAGGAAGGTTGATGCGGACCGCACAGCTTCGCTGTAGAAGGCGTGTACGGCCGCGGCCCCCTTCGGTCCGACATCGGTTCCGTCGACCCAAATGTGGTACGTGGGTTCAGGTACCAGGGTGGTCATGATCTCGTCGACGTCCCATACCGTTTCGCACTCGAGCGTGAAGTGCCGAAGGGCGACATCGAGAACGGCCCGGTGACGCACACTGGTCAAGCCGTCGAACACTTCACGAATGCGCGGGAGCGATCTCTTTGGGTCGATCAACGGCTGCAACGTGGTTCCCTCCTCCTGGTATGTCCTACCCGGAAGAAACGTCGACCTCGCCTGATCCCTTCTGTGCCAAGAGAGCCAGATGCTTGAGCGAGTTGTCCAGGTGCTCAGGATCGAAAGGGGGAAACCCGATGTGCTCACGGATCGCGTCGGGAACCGCCGACCAGTCGTATGTCAGGGTGATCTTCGTACGGGAGTCGCCGAGAGCCTCGAGGTCGTAGCGCCAGAACCACCCCCCGAACTCGGGGTTTCCGTCACCGGTGTCCTCGCCGGGCAGCCATGCGATCGCGTTCGGCGGATCGAACACCTCTACCCGGTTAACCACTGTGTAATGCATGCCCCCGAAATTGCGGTGATACATCGCCATTCGGAAGATCTGACCCACCGTGGTCAGCTTTTCGCCGTCGCGAGATTCCCGCACCCAGCCGGTTCCGTCGATCGCGTGGTGCGTCGTGGGATCAGCGAGTACGTCGAAAACGATTGTGGCCGGCGCATCGACGATGCACTCGGCCGCGATGCTGTCGTTGCTCATGACGGTACTGACCGGCAAGACAGCGAAAACTCATCGAGTCCCCGCAGCGCGGCGCCGAAAGCATTGCGGCACAGGGTGGAGTGCTAGTGCAGGGCCGCGAGGTTCTGCACCGATTTGCGGACGTCGGAGGTGAGTACCTTGGCGACGAGCGATCCCACCGGCCCGCTGAGCAGCCCGCCCGAGAGGTCGGCCACCAGGTGGAAGCACGATCCGGCAGGATCTTCGCCCACGGTCATCATCAGCGCGATCTGAACCCCTCCGCGCCCGTGCCCGCGCATCTCGATCCGCCGTGGCTCGTCGTACTGGGTGACCTCCCAGTGGATGACGTTGCGGAAACCTTTCACCTTGATCAGCGCAGAGACGCGTGTCCCCACCTCGATGATGTCGGGGACGGCACTTCGCCACCCGCCGAAGATGGTCAGCCACTCGTCGAATCGCCCGAGATCAGATGCCAATTTCCAGGCCTGCTCAGGTGTCATCTGTGAGGCGACCTGCACCTCGACCTTCGCCATGTCGTCTCCGCGCTCTCGGTGGTGTTCAAACGATCCTGGTATGCGGTGGGGTCCGCAGCAATGTGCTGCGAACCCCACCGGAGCTGGTTGGTCAGCCGATGCCGACGACTTCCTGGGCGATTGCTGCGAGGCGGGTCTGCGCGGCCGACACGACGCGCTGGCGGTTCTTGTGGGCCTCTTCCCACGCGACGATGGTGCGGATGTCACCGGGATCGGTCAGATCCTTGATGGCCGAGATCGCCTCCTGGACGGTGCGCTCGTCGTAATCCTGGATCGGTAGCTCCGCCGGATCGAGGGCGCCGGCCGCGGTCCGCAGGCTGCGCAGCGCGTCGGCCGTCTTGTCTGCGCCGTCGCGGCGGGTGATGCTCTCGGCGGCAGTCAGCGCCGCATCGCGCGACCCGGTGAGGACCCGGCCGGCGAGTTCGCCGGCGTACGCACCACGGTCGATGAACTGATCGAACGTGGGACGAATGCTTCGGATGCTCTCGACGGCCCGGTCGATACTCCGCGTCGACCACTGAGCCGGGAGGTTCGCTGCCCGCACAGCCAGGCCGACCGCCGCCTGGACGGGGGTCCGGCGCAGGGCCGCGGGTCCACCGAGGGCATCCTCGGCGAGCACGGTCGTGAGCCAATCGACCGTCGCGGAGTGCGCTTCGATCAACCGGTCGGCGAGACGGACGACCTCGGGTTGCTTCGCGGCAACGGCCAGGGCCTTGATGTAACGCGAGCGGTCGAGGAGCTGGTCCTCGAGCGCCAGGTCACCGAGCAGCGCCTCGTCGAACGGCGCAGCCTGCTCGGTGAGCGCTTTCACCGTGGCGGCGGCGCGCCCGAAGAACGGGCCGACGATGTCCGGGTAGCCACCCAGGTTGCGGATGGCCTCCTCGATCGCCGCCGCGCGATCACGGCCGTTGGCGGCGTTCTCGCTGAGTTCACGGCGGACCGCCTCCGTGCGCGCCTGGGCCACGCGTGTCTCGGCGACCTGGATTTCGGTGTTGGTGAGGTCAAGGACTGCCCGCAACTGCGCGAGCAATTTGGTGGTATCTGCGGTGGTCATGAATCTGCCCCTCTGCGTTGACGGATTTGTCGGCGCTGGGTGCACCTGTCAATCGGATACCCGATGTGCGCACAACCGACGCGTGAACCGGCGCTCGCTTACCATGACCTACGTCACACCGGGAGCTACAGAGAATCCTCAGGGGGTAGCGGCCGGCCCAGGTGGTATCCCAAGCGCATCTCATAGTCGCCCGGTTGGTTGCGCCCCGCCGCCATCGCTGCGGCGAGACGGCGTTTGGAACCTGGCCACTGGAATGACGTGAGGTACGTTTCCAGCGAGGACATCATGTCCTCGGCGGTGGGCAGCGTGTGGCGGTCGACCTGCCGTTTGACCGCCGCGATCGATTCCTTGTCGTACGAGGCGATTCGGAGCGCCAAAGTATCGACGACGACGTCGAGTTCCTTGTCGGCGACCGTGCGGTTGACCCATCCGTACCGTTCGGCCAGATCGGCCGGGTAGTCGTCACTGGACAGCGCGACCTCAAGCGCGCGTGCCCGCCCCATGAGCAATGGCAGATACTCGAGGCCACCGCCGCCGGGCAGGTTTCCGCTGGCGGTCTCGGGCTGGCCGAACAGCGCATGCTCACCGGCGAAGCGCATGTCCATTGCCTGGGTGAGCTCGTTGCCTATTCCCCGCACGCGGCCCCGGATCTTGGCGATCGTGGCCACCGGAAGTCGCGCCAGCCGGGTACTCGTATCGATGGTCAGCGGATATCCGGTTCTCCCAGTGTGTTTCGGCGTCTCTGCCACACGGGACGTGTCGTAGTGGTTCAAGAAGTAATCGGGGTTGGCGGATTCGAACACCACCACCCGCAGGTCATCGGCAGCCTCGAACCGGTCGATCAGTTCGGGAAGTTCGAGGAGCATCTCCGGTGTCACCAGGTTGATCGGCGGGTTGTCGAAAACGACGCGCCAGAGGCGGTCGCTCTCGGCGACCACCGAGAAATGCGTCCACTTTTGCGAATTCATCGGACATGCTCGATTCTGGCCGCCGCGGGCAGCCGCTACGCGACGTCGCCGAGCCGCACGGGCGGCCCGTCATTCCCCGGTGAGGTCCACTGCGTCGACGCCACAGTCAAAGGCTGACCGCACGTGATGCACCAATCGGCAGAGGCCGTCGGTTGGCCGCAGCGGGTACACGCGATCACCATCGGGCGCGTGTCCTCAGGGGCATCGGTGTGCTTGGCGCCCCACAGCGCCAGCGCGTGAAGTACGGGCAGGGTCTCCTGCCCTGACTCGGTCAGTCGGTACTCCGCCCGCGGGCGAACCGATCCGCCGTAAGGCACCCGCTCGGCGAGCCCGAGATCCACGATGCGCGACAGCCGGGCCGCCAACACCTTGTCGGCCGCGCCCAGTTTTGTACGCAGTCCTTCGAAACGGGTGTTGCCCGAGAACAGTTCGCGCAGGACCACCAGCGTCCACGCGTCACCGAGCACGTCGAGACCGCGCGCGATCGGGCACGGCTTGTCCGACCAGTCGGAACGTAGAGGCATCTCTTTCCTTTCTTGAAGGAAGTCAATGTCAAAGTACGCTCACCCCCGGTAGATGGCAAGACAGGCCGATCACACCACGGCCGTCATGCCCCCGTCGACGAACAGCACCTGCCCGTTCACATAGGCGGATGCCGGGGAGGCGAGAAAGATCGCGGGTCCGACGATGTCGTCGACCGTTCCCCATCTGCCCGCGGGCGTACGCCCGAGAATCCAGTTGTTGAACGCCGCGTCGTCGACAAGCGCCTGGGTCATCTCGGTGTGGATGTATCCAGGTGCCAAACCATTGATCTGCAGGCCCCCGCCGGCCCATTCGGCCGTCATCGCGCGGGTGAGATTGCGCAGGCCACCCTTCGCGGCGGTGTAGGCCGCGATCGACGGCCGCGCGAGATCGGTCTGCACCGAACAGATGTTGACGATCTTGCCGGATCCGCGGCCCAACTGGTGTCGCGCGACCTCACGTCCGACCAGAAATGCGCTGGTCAGATCGATGTCGATCACACGTTGCCAGTTCTCCAGACTCACATCGAGCAGGGGTTCACGGTGTTGCAGACCGGCGTTGTTGACCAGTATCTCGATCGGCCCGATGCGCTGCTCGATGTCACCGACAGCGGATGAGACCTGATCGGGATCCGTCACATCGAATCGCGCTGCGTGCACGGCGTCTGCGCCGAACTTCTCGCGCAGGCTGTCACAGGTGCGGTCGAGACGGGATTCGTCGACACCGTTGAGCACCACGCGCGCACCGGCCGTGGCCAGCCCCGCGGCGATGGCCAGACCGATCCCCCGACTCGAGCCGGTGACGACCGCGAGTCGCCCGGTCAGGTCGAACAGGCCGGTCACCGTCCCCCCGCCAGGGCGGTATCGGTGCGGTAGGACTGCGCGAGAGGCTCTGGGCGAGCGGCGATCTCGGATTCACTGTCGCCATCGGCGTTGGTGAGCAACGTGAGGTCACGCGCTCGCGTCTCAGGCGTGCGCAACGTCGAGTAGAGGGTGATGAGCGTCAGGATGATCACGTAGATCGCCAGCGGAACCCACGAATTGTTGAACCAGCTGAGCAGGAGCGCACCGACGAACGGAGCGATGCCACCGGCGATGATGGCGCTGAACTCGCGGCAGACCGCGACACCGATGTACCGATGGCGCGATCCGAAAAGCTCTGGGAGCGCGGCACACTGGGCGCCCAGCATCACGTTGACACCCACACCGTAGGCGATCGCGATGACGACGACGGTGATCACTGGGTTGCCGAGTGACAGCAGTGGCCACGCGACGGCCGCGAGTACCAGCTGGATGACCGCGCCTACGCGGTAGACCCTCATGCGGCCGAACTTGTCGGACAGTGATCCCGAGAACGGGATGACGAAGAAGCCGATCACCGCGCCGATCGCGACGGCCAACGGGCCGACCGACTTCTGCACGCCCAGTGTGCTCACGTAGGTGATGCTCAGGGTCTGGTAGATGTACGAACCGCCGTTCTCCGCCATCCGCAGACCGATGCCGCGCCACACGGTCGGCCGCGATGACTGCAGCAGCTCGCGGAACGGCTTCTGGCTGACCTGGTCCTGCTTTTCGAGGGTGACGAACGTCGGACTTTCTTTGAGCCGCAAGCGGATCAGCACGGCCACGCCGATCAGGAAGATGGACGCCAGGAACGGAATGCGCCACACCCATCCGAGCAGCGCATCGTCGGGCACCTGGCCCAGACCGACGAACACCGCCGAGGCCAGAAGCGTCCCGAGCATGATCCCGACGAACGGCAGTGCCGAGTAGAAGCCACGGCGGCGCACCGGGGAGTACTCGGCCATCAACGTGGTGGCGCCGGCCTGCTCGGCCCCGGCGCCGAACCCCTGTGCGATCCGCAGGAGCACCAGAAGGATCGGCGCGAGCGCGCCGACCTGGTCACCGGTGGGCAGGACACCGATCAGCGTGCTGGACCCACCCATGAGGGCGATCGTGAGCATCAGTACCCATTTGCGGCCGAGTCGGTCACCGAGGGCACCGAAGAAGAGACCTCCGACCGGCCTCGCGACGAAGCCGATCGCGAGCGTCGCGAGGCTGGCGACCGTGCCGGCGGATGCCCCGAGCGCCGGGAAGAAGATCTCGCCGAAGATCAGTGCCGAGGCGAGCGAGTACAGCGCGAAGTCGTAATACTCCAGCGCACTGCCGACCGAGGCGGCCAGCGTCGCCCGCTTGAGGTTGCGCGCGTACTCGGGATCGTCGCTGCCGCGGGCGGCCGCGGCGGACGGATGCTGATCAGCCATGTTCGTTCTCCGGTGGTGGTTCCGCAGGCAGAGGCAGGCGCAATGGCGGCGCCGTGGTCCATGAGCGGGACGTGTCGTGATGTGATGGCCAACATACGCGTTCTGAGAACCCAGTTCAATACTTCGAACCTTGACAGTAGATCTGAGTCATGCAAGCCGATTCTGTTCCATATAGCGGACCATTGTTCAGTCAGTCGAACTTGGCGTACGATCGGCGTCATCAACGAGAGGATGCCCGTGGCAACTGATTCGACACCTCAGCGACCCGAGCGGCTTCGGGTGGTCGCCTCCACCCCGATCAGCGAGGACCTGATCGAGCGGATCGTGGCGAGAGAACCACGTATCGACTTCATCCGGGACCAGTCTCTGCTCCCTCCGCAGCGGTTCGCCGGCGACCATGTCGGCGATCCGGCCTTTCGTCGTACCGCCGACCAGCAGCGCGCATTCGAGCAGTTGGTCGACTCGGCTCAAGCGCTGTACGGCCTGCCCGACGAGCAGCCCGCCGCCCTGCGGCGCACCGTCCGTAACAACCCGAACCTGCTGTGGGTGCACACGATGGCCGCAGGTGGCGGCGGTCAGATCAAAGCGGCCGAACTCAGCGACGACGAACTCGGCCGCATCGCGTTCACCACCTCCGCGGGTGTTCACGCGGAACCACTGGCGGAATACGCGCTGTTCGGTCTGCTCGCGGGCGCCAAGACGCTTCCGCGCCTGCTGCGTCAGCAGCGCGAGCGCCGATGGACCGACCGCTGGGAGATGGGCCTGCTGAGCCAGCAGCGGATCCTGCTCGTCGGACTCGGCGGAATCGGCCGTGTCGTGGCGCGGAAACTGGCGGCGCTCGGCGTCACGGTCGTAGGCACCAGCCGCTCGGGCGAACCCGTCGAAGGGGTCGCCGAACTGGTTCACCCGGATGATCTCATCGACGCCGTACGCGACGTCGACGGCATCGTGGTGAGCCTTCCCGGCACCGCTGCCACCGAGAACATGGTGAACGCGAAGGTTCTTCGCGCGGCCAAGCCTGGGTTCACGCTGGTGAGCCTGGGCCGGGGCACGGTGATCGACGAGCCCGCCCTGATCGATGCCCTGCGGGACGGGCAGGTCGGATTCGCCGCACTCGACGTGTTCGCCGCCGAACCGCTCGCGCCCGAAAGCCCGTTGTGGAGCGACGAAAAGGTCCTGATAAGCCCGCACACCGCGGCGTTGAACTCCGCCGAGGATCGACTCATCGCCGACCTGTTCGCCGAGAACGCCACCCGCTTCCTCGACGGAAGCCCCATGCGCAACCGTGTGGACACCGTCGAGTTCTACTGAGGCTGTGCGAGGATCCGCTTCCGGCGAACTCGCTGGTCCCGAACCGAGGAGACGCAATGGCCGACGAGGCTGAGCGCGCGGCCGGCAATTCGCCGGCGGTGACCCGTTCCATCCGCATCCTTGACCTTCTCGCGGAGGCACGCGGGGTTCCGCGCACCCTCACCGAGATCGCCCGCGAACTCGGCCTCGCCAAGTCATCGGTGTCCAACCTTTGTGCCGCCCTCGAGGAGGGTGGACTGGTGCGCCGGAGCACCGGCGGCTACCTGCTCGGCCGGCGCACCGTCGAATTGGGCAGCGCATTCCTGGCCGGCTTCAACCAGATTCGTGAGTTCTACCGCGTCTGCGAGGAATCCGAGGTGCTGCGGCACCAACTCGTGCAGATCGCGATGCTCGACGGTGCGCACGTGCTCTACCTGGCGGTGTTCGAAGGCCGTCAGCGTTTCCCGTTGTCCGCCCGCGTCGGCGACCGCTATCCCGCCTCTGTGACCGCGGTCGGCACGGCGCTGCTGTCCGAGCTGACACCGACACGGGTCGCCGAACTCTACTGGGATGAAACCAATTTCGTCGGATTGACCAAGAAGTCAACGGCAACCCTGACCACGCTGCAGGAAAAGCTCCAGCAGACCCGCCAACGCGGGTACGCCGTCGACGACGGCGAAGTGCATCCCACCGTTCTCGGATTGGCGATACCCATCCCCGGCGGCAACGGCGAACCGACCTTCGCCATCGGCGTATCCATCGTGCATCCCACCGGTGCGGCCGAGGAACGCGAAACCATCCTCGCCGCTCTGCGTGACGCCGCGGAAAGCCTGACCCGCCCCCGCCTGATCACGGTCTGACAACACCGCCGGGGTACGTTCACGTTCATGGACAACTCCGGACCCAGCCGGACAGCGCTCGCCACGGCATACGCGCGGGCCTGTCACCAGTTCGCCGACAGACCGCCGATTTTCACCGATCCCTTGGCCGCGCGCCTGCTCGGCGTGACGGAAGCCAATGTCGACGATCTCTCGCGCCACCCTGCAAGCCACCCGGCCACCGTGGCCCGGGATCGGCCTCGCCGGCTTTTCTTCGCCGCACGCTCGCGGTTCGCCGACGATGTGACGGCAAGGGCCGTGACCGCGGGTGCGCGTCAGGTGGTGGTGCTCGGCGCCGGCCTGGACACCGCTGCGTACCGCAACACCCATCCCGACGTGCATGTCTTCGAAGTGGACCACCCACAGACGCAGGCCTGGAAGCGCGAACGCCTCGCCGCGAGCGGGATCGACATCCCTACCACCGCGACCTTGGTGCCGGTCGATTTCGAGACGCAGACGCTGGCATCAGAACTGGAGTCCGCCGAGTTCTCTCGCACCGAACCGGCGGTGTTCGTCTGGCTCGGCGTGATCTTCTATCTCACGCCCGACGCGGCCGGCAGCACACTCGACTACATCGCCGGGCAGGCCCGACCCGTCGACCTTGTCTTCGACTACCTCCAGCCCGCGGAAACCGACGAGGACCGGGCCGACCTGAAGAATCGCGCCGCTCGGCTCGCCCGCGCAGGCGAGCCCCTGGTCAACTACCTCACCTCCGACGAACTCCACCGGCAGTTGGCAGACTTCGGCTTCCGTGTGGTCGAGGACCTCTCCGGCAACGAGCTGATCGGCCGGTATCCGCACGGCGCACCCGTTCTCGACGAGCGGGCGTTGCGTGCCAGCCGAATTGTGCACGCGCGCTGTTGATTCAGCGGACAGCCACCTGCCGCCACACAGTCTCACAGGTCAGCTTCGCGTCGGCGATCGCGTCCGGGGAGATCTTGGATGCTTGGTAGAACGTCCGCTCGATCATCCAGCACAGTGCCCGCGCCAGTCCAGGCGCATCCCCCGGCGCAGTGCCGGTGGGAACACCAGCCCGGCGCAGAACATCGGCGATGGCGTCGATGGACACCTCTGCGGCCTCGGACCACAACTCGTCGATCGCGGGGACCGTGGACGCGAGGTCCACAGCCGTCCGCATCACCGGACCGTGGTCGCGCCATAGCTCCGCAGTGCGTTCCAGCGCAGCACCGATCGCCTCGTCGACCGGTCGAGTCTGGTCGCGTGCGGCGCCGGCCGCCCTGTCCCGCAGCACCTGTACGGTTCGGGCGACCAACGCCGTGAGCACCTCCTGCTTCGAACCGAAGTAGAAGTACAGTGCCGCCCGGGTGATCCCGACCGACTCGGCGATGTCGGCGACCGTCATGTCCGCGTATCCGGTGGTCGTCAACAGATCCTCGGCGGCGTCGAGGATCTGTTGTTCGCGTAGATCACCCTTGCGGACCGTCGGCGTCGACCGACGCGAAGGCCACGATTTGGTCACGGTCTCCCCTTCGCCGGTTGGCTCCTACGTCGAGGCGAGTTGCGCGCCGTCGGCGAAATCCGTGCTGCGGGAGAGCTGTTCCCAGCGCCGGATGTCCTCGTCGACCGCTGCGCGCGCCGCTCCGACCAGCCTCAACGCGTCCGATCCCAGGACCAGATGGGCCGGCGGTTCAGACTCGTCCAGTATCGCCAGGATGGCTTCGGCGGCCTTGGCGGGGTTGCCCAGTTGGTTTCCGCTGGCCTTGAGGCGTGCAGCACGAATGGGTTCGAACAGTTCGTCGTAGTCGGCGATCGAACGGTCCGCCCGCGTCATCGAGCGGCCGGCCCAGTCGGTACGGAACGACCCCGGTTCGATCGCGGTGACGTGAATGCCGAAGCCGCTGATCTCTTTACGGATGCTCTCCAGCATGCCCTCTACGGCGAACTTGCTGGCGCAGTACGCCGACATGCCGGGAACGGCCATGAGTCCGCCCATCGAGGTGACAGCCATCAGGTGCCCTTTGCGCCGCTCCCGCAGGTAAGGCAGTGCGGCTTGCAGTGTGGCAGCTACGCCGAAGACGTTGGTGGCGAACTGGGCTCGCATCTCGGCGATCGGCGTCTCCTCGAAGATGCCCTCGACGCCGTAGCCGGCGTTGGCGATCACCACATCGATGGGCCCGATGTTCTTTTCGACCTCCGCGACAACCGCAGTCACGGCTGCGTCGTCAGTGACGTCGAGTTGACGAGCGTGCGCCCGGTCCGGCGCGGTCGATTCGAAAGCGGCGGCATCGTTGTCCTTGCGCACGGTGCCGACAACGCGGTGCCCCGCAGCCAGAGCTCCGTTCGCGAAGGCCTGGCCCAGGCCGCTGCTCACTCCGGTGATGAAAAACGTCTTCATGGTGTCCTCTCGAAAACACTTACTCAACACAGTGTCAAATAATAATCTACATCATGTCAAGTTTGTCTTTCCTGTACGCCGATCACCGCGGATAGCCGACGGACCCGGCATGCGTTCTCCGAGGCAGACCCAGGGCATTCGTCCGGGGTCTTCGGGCTTACAAGAGGAGACGAGCATGACCACCAGTACGGACAACACTTCCTACGCAGCGACGCAGACCATCGACGAGTTGGTGCCGTCGCGCTACGCGGTACAGGTCGGCGACATCGAGGTCCTCGTGATCAGCGACGGCGTGCTGCCCATCACCGCAAGCACGATGGCAACCAATGCCGACAGCGACACGTATCGCACCTGGCTGAGTGACCGGTTCCTGCCTCAGGACATCCTCGATTGGCCGCTGAACGTGGTGGTGGTGCGCAGCGGTGACCGCACCATCCTGGTCGATGCGGGCCTGGGCGTGGAGTTTCCCGACTTTCCGCGTGCCGGGCGCACCGTCGCGCGCCTGGAGGCCGCCGGTATCGATCCGTCAGCCGTGACCGACGTGGTTCTCACCCACCTCCACATGGACCACATCGGCGGGTTGCTCTCACACGGGTTGAAAGAAAGACTCCGTCCGGACCTGCGAATCCATGTGGCGTCCGCGGAGGCCAACTTCTGGGAGTCCCCGGATTTCTCGCACACCGAGATGCCGGCACCGGTTCCGCCGGCACTGCGTGCGATCGCCGGTCGCTTCCTCGACGAATACCGCGGCCAGATCCACACATTCGAGGCCGAGTACGACATCACGCCAGGAGTCCACGTCGCGCGCACCGGCGGCCACACACCCGGCCACAGTGTCGTACGACTGGCATCCGGTGAGGATCGGCTCACGTTCGCCGGAGACGCCGTGTTCGCACCCGGGTTCGACAATCCTCAGTGGCACAACGGGTTCGAACATGACCCGGAGGAATCCGTCCGGGTCCGCGTCGAACTGCTGCGCGAGCTTGCGGCAACCGGCGAGTCCCTCGTCGCCACCCATCTGCCGTTCCCGTCGGTCTGCCATGTGGCGGCCGCGGGCGACGCATTCCGCTGCGTTCCCGCGGTCTGGGACTACTGACCCGATCAACGCCTGGGCGTCTTGACCCTCCCCCTGGGGCAATCCCCAGGGTGGAGGTCATGACGACCGACGAGAACACCCCGACCGCCCTCACCTGGGACGAACTTCCCGCACCTGTCGCCACCTACCTCGGCGCACGCCCGAAAGATGACACCGCAACGGCACTTGGCGCCTTCACCGAAGACGCCAGCGTCACCGACGAAGGCCACACCTACCGCGGTCGGGACAAGATTCTCGCGTGGATGCAGCGGGTGAGCACCAAGTACAGCTACACCACCGAGTTCACCGAAGCGACTCGCCGCGACGAGTCACACATCGACGTGACCCAGCATCTCGAAGGCGACTTTCCCGGAGGCGTCGTCGATCTGCGATTCCGCTTCACCCTCGACGGGACATACATCAGCCGACTGACGATCGAACCGTGTGTTGGGTGAGCACAATGCGGAAAACGGCGCCGGCCGCTCACTCCGCGTTCAGTGCGCGCAAGCGCTCCGCGCCACTCCGCTCGCGAGTGAGCGTCCCTCGTCGTAGCAGCGTTCCCGGCACCACCGGACGCCGCAAGCGGAGTTTCCGCAACGGCTCTGCGTGGTCGTGGCAACTTGAGAGAACGCCGAATCTGGTGTATGCCGTGCGTCCGTACCGATCGCGGACGCGGTCGCTCAAGCAACTGCGCGGACCATCCGCTGTAATCAGTCAGCAACCGCCGACTTCCCGCCACTCATTTGGATGCGCATTCACAGCTTCTGCCGGACGAATGCCATTGTTTGCAATGCAAAATTCTTGTCGCCCAGTGAGCAAAATGCGCTCATTGCGATGAACTTGGCTTATGATCTTGTGCTGCCACACCCAGAGACATTGCGGGCAAGTCGCCAGCAACCGCTGAGCGTGGCCAAAGGATTGCATTGTTGCGTTGGCGTTAGCTGCGAGATTCAGCCCTGACACACTCCCGTCCGCTCCAAGACCGCGAGTCGGAGTATCCAGCAAAGGCAATGGGCGTCTGTGACGAAAGGCCTGCCCACCGCGGAGAATTTGCCTAGATGGTTCCGAGTGGACACCGAAGACATATGTGCCACTATGTCCGAAGGCAAACATCGCTGACGCGGGGGGATTATGAGTCTTTCGGAGGTCTTCGATCGCCGCAGGAACGCATTGACGTTGTGGCGCCTCTTCCTCGCGATAGGCGTGGTCTTCTGGCATTCTTGGCCGCTGACCGGACGAGAGATTCAGTATGAGCCGGCGGTGCGGTTGCTCAGCGACATGTTCGCCGATGGATTTTTCGTCATTTCCGGGTTTCTGATCACTGCGGCCTGGATCCGCCGTCCCTACCTCAAGGAGTACTGGGCATCTCGGAGTCTGCGCATCTTCCCGGGCCTCTGGGTGTGTCTTGCGGTCATCGCCTTCATCGCTGCTCCGATTGCCGCGAAGGCCACAGACACCGCTGTCTCCCTGTCGTCTGAGATCGCATATGTGCTGAACAACGCGGTGTTGAACATTGCGTATTTCGGTATCGACGGGACCCCTGTTGACGTGCCGTATCCCGGTGTCTGGAATGGCTCGATCTGGACACTGTTCTTCGTGCTGCTGTGTGACCTCATGGTCTCCGTCCTCGGCTTCATCGGATTGCTCAAGCGCCGGTGGACAATTCCAGTCTTGTTCGTTGCGGCGGTCTGCTGGTGCGCCTACGTCTCTTACACACCGCCCGGCTACAGCATGGCGCAGATGCTTGCAAGGTTCGCCGTCGTCTTCCTCGCCGGCGCGATGTTTTACAAGTACCAGCACAAGATCCCCGCGAATTGGTGGCTGGTCGGGCTGAGCGCCGCGATTGTCGTGGCATCCTCATTCACCCACAACTATCGCGTCATCGGCGCCCTCCCGTTGGCCTACGCGATCATCGTGTCCGGCGCGCTTGTGAAGCGATCGCGGTTGCAGAACGACCTCTCGTACGGCGTGTACATCTACGCATTCCCGGTCCAGCAGCTGCTGGCCACCTTCGGTCTGGCGGCCCTCAACCCATTCCTGTTCTTCGGCCTCTCTACCGTGGCCGTGCTTCCGGTGGCGGCCGGAAGCTGGTTCCTGGTGGAGAAACGTGCGTCCAACCTGAAGGGTCGGATTTTCCGCAAGTCCGCGAAACCGGTCGCACCCGAGGCTCGTTCCAGAGCGGCCGTTGAGACAGGAAACCTGGAAGCGCCCGCCGAACAGTCCGTCGCCCCCGGCGAGCACGCCACCTGAGCAGAGCCGCACCGCGGGCCGGACCTTCCGCGACCGGGACACCCGTCGCGCCGATGGCAGCCACCACCCCCAACCGAGATGGTGCATCGCCAGCGAAGTGAAGGAACGGTCGCCCCTTGCGATCCAGCGACCGCCCCGCTCTCACGGCCACCCGAACTGAGACAATGCGGGGATGGTCGAACAGAGTCTCTGGATGCGAAAGGTCGCGGCCGATCCCGGGCATTCGCAGTGGTACATCGAGCGCTTCCGCTCCCTGGCGCGCGCTGGTGAAGACCTCTTCGGCGAGGCCCGTCTTGTGGATGCCATGGCACCGCGAAACGCCCACATCCTCGACGCGGGCTGCGGACCCGGTCGGCTGGGCGGATACCTGGCAGGTGTGGGGCATCGTGTGGTGGGTGTCGATGTCGACCCGGCCCTGATCGCCGCTGCCGAGGAGGACTACCCGGGACCGCGCTGGCTGGTCGGTGATCTCGCCGAACTCGATTTGCCGGTACGCGGGATCACCGAACCTTTCGACATCATCGTGTCCGCCGGCAATGTGATGACCTTCCTCGCGCCGAGCACCCGGGCCCAGGTGCTGTCCCGACTTCGCGCCCACTTGACCGACAACGGCCGCGCCGTGATCGGTTTCGGTGCAGGCCGCGACTACGGGTTCGAGGAGTTCCTCGCCGACGCGAAAGGGGCCGGGTTCACCCCGGATCAGCTGCTGTCCACCTGGGATGTGCGCCCCTTCAGCGAGGACTCCGACTTCCTCGTCGCAATTCTGCGTCGCGCGTAGATCACGCGGTCACCGGGCGGGGCACCGATCCCCGGTGCTCGGCAATGAGTGCCTGCGACGCCAGTTCGCCGATGACGACACACGGCGCCATCGTGTTACCCGTGGTCAGCCGGGGCAAGACCGATCCGTCCGCCACCCGCAGGCCGTCGAGGCCGTGGACCTTCAGTTGCGCATCGACCACCGACATGGGGCCGCGGCCCATCTTCGCCGTGCCGACCTGGTGCCAGAACGAACCACCTGCGTTGCGAAGGAATTCGTCGAGATCCCGGCCGGCGAGGTCACCGGGCATGACCGGGCGACGCACATAAGGCCGAAGCTCCGCGGCGTTGCCGAACTCGCGCAAGAATTCGACGCACTGACGCGACTTGGCCACATCTTCGGGATGTGCCAGGGAATTGGCGTGCACTTCGACCGGATCGTCCGGGTGGCTGCCGGTCAATGTGACGGTGCCACGACTCTGCGGTCGGGCAACCGTGCCGTACAGAAACCACGCCGAAGCCGGCAGTGGGAACCGCTCGGCGGTTTCGGGTGTGCCGAAGGGAATACCGGTGAAGCAGGCGTACTGGTCCGGTGCGGCAAGACCCGACTCGCTCGACCAGTAGATGCAGGCCTGCCCGCGGGCGTCAGGGCCCCATCCCGGCGGGAACTCCCACTCGACCGGAAACGCCAAGTGGTCTTGCAGATTTCGGCCGACGCCCGGTAGGTGGGCATTGACAGGGATGCCGAAGTAACGCAGTTGCCTCTCGTCGCCGATACCCGACTGCAGGAGCACCTTCGGGGTGTTGATCGTACCGAGCGACACGATCACCTCGGATCTGGCCGTGATTTCGTGCACCGTCCCTCCGATCTTGACCTCGACAGCGGTGGCACGCCGGCCGACCACGACGATCCGTTGCACCACGGCGCCGGTCAACACGGTCAGGTCGACGCGCCCGAGAACCGGGACGACATACGCGCGGTAGATCGACTGTCGTCGACCGTCTTTGGTCAAGACCTCCAGCATGGCCGCTCCCCCGGGACCCTCCATCATCGCCCCGTTCGGGCTGTCGTAGGCGGGTAACCCAAGGGACTTCGCCGCCTCTATTGTCGCAACCGCACAGGGCTGGGGGTCGGGTATCGGTTCCACGTGTACCGGACCTCGGGTGCCACGCCGCACGGGATCCGGTGTGCCTGTCCAGTTCTCGACGCTGCGGTAGATCTCCAGCACGTTGTCGTAACCCCACGCAGGATCCCCGGCCTCTGCTGCGAAGAAGTTCCAGTCCGCCTTGTGTCCGCGCGCCCAGCACATCACGTTGATACTCGAACCACCGCCGAGCACCTTGCCCATGGACATGGGAAGTGCACGATTGTTCAGACGGACGTTCTCCTCCGCGACGAACCCCCAGTCTCGTTCGGTTCCCAGGTTCGCCGGCCACCGCTGCGGATCCATGATGCTCTCGACGTCGTCGTCGCCTCCGGCCTCGAGCAGCAGTACGGAGGCGCCGAGCCCCTCGGCAAGTCGGCGTGCCACCACTGATCCCGTGGTGCCGGCCCCGCACACGATGAAGTCGTAGTCGACTCTGTCACCGGCCTCCAGACGGCTCAGAAGATTTCTCGTGCGCGCGAGATCTGATGTGTCAGTTGTCTTCACATCAAGCCGAGACGAGTCGGCGTGCGGTTTGGTTCAGGCCGTATGGAACGTCTTCCGTGAATTTCGGTTTCCGACAATATATTCCACGTGTGGCGTCAAATTGAGATCTCCGCGCATGACCATGTGACCCCGTCATGACGCATACACGAATTGCATGCCGCGTCTGCGCGTCCGCAGCGGGCGCGGAGAATCAACACCACAACCCCGCACGTGTCCCGATCCGACGGGCCGCGAGCAAACTGGCCGATATCTGGGGTAACGGCGTCGGCAGACAGCTGCGGCTGTAGCGTATCGCCGGTGAACTATCGCGTGTCTTCCTCCGTCGCCATCGCGGCCTGCGCCGCGTCGCTTGCCATGCCCCTCGCCGCTTGCGGCTCCGACTCGGACACCGCTTCGTCAAGCACGTCACCGGCCGGTTCGTCGACTGTTGCCGAGCTGGTCACGTCCAGTTCAACCGAGACTGCGGCACCCGCTGCCAGTACGTGCCCGACCGCCGCGCCCCAGGACGCCGCCGCTCCGGAGTGGACGCTGTCCGGAGCCACCGGCAGTGTCGAGGTCACCGGATCCACCGACGCCGCGGCACCGGTGATCAACGTCAACGGGCCGTTCAGCGTGACCGAAACCCAGGTCAAGACCCTGCAGCCGGGCGAAGGACCCGTCGTCGCGGACAACGCCACAGTTCTGGTCTGCTACATGGGTGTCAACGGCCGCGACGGCACGGTGTTCGACAGCAGCTATGAGCGCGGCGCACCGGTCGACTTCCCGCTCAACGGGGTGGTGGCCGGATTCCAGAAGGCCATCGCGGGCCAGACGGTCGGTTCCACGGTCGCCGTGGCGATGACGTCCGAGGACGGATACCCGAACGGTCAGCCGGCCGCAGGCATCGAGCCCGGTGACTCCCTGATCTTCGCGATCAAGATTCTCGACGCCGCCAGCTGACGAACCTAACAGCCGTGTAGCATTCTGTTACACTCGTTTCAGACTGCTACATGGAGGCGTGTCATGACTGAGACCGCAGATCGGGTCACTCGCTTCGCCGCAGACCTGGTGGAGAGCGCCGCGGCCGAAGGCGCACGTCAGAGTAGGTCGGCCAAGCAGCAACTCGACCATTGGGCACGAGTGGGGCGGGCGGTGTCGAGCCAACACACCGCCGCCCGCCGCCGGGTGGAAGCCGCGCTCGCCGGGGACCTGGCGCTACGCGATCTGACTCCTGAGGAAGGCGTCGTGTTCAACGCCGAGATCTCCGCCGCCATCGAAGAGAATCTGGCGCACACCGATTACGGCCAGGTCCTCGCCGGGCGCGGCGTGACCACCGTCGCTCTCGACGACGACGGTGCCATCGTGCGGTACCAACCGGACGGCACCACGACCGTGCTGGCTCCTGCGCAGCGGTGATCGGCACAGACGGTGACGGGATCCGGTGAAACGACTCGATCTCGTCGTTGGGCCCAACGGCGCGGGCAAGAGCACTTTCGTCGAACTCACATTGGCCCCGCTGCTGACGGGCAGTGCGTTCGTCAACGCCGACGAGATCGCCAAGCGTCGCTGGCCGCACGCCCCGGCCGAGCACTCCTACGATGCCGCACGCATCGCCTCCGACACCCGACTCAAGCTGATCGAACTCGGTGAATCGTTCATCGCCGAAACGGTGTTCTCACATCCCTCGAAAATTGAGCTCATCGACACCGCGCAGGCGGCTGGATACACCGTGGTAATGCACGTGGTGATGATCCCCGAGGATCTCGCCGTCTTACGCGTGCAGCACCGGGTACGAGCCGGTGGTCACCACGTGCCCGAGGAGAAGATCCGCGAACGGCACCAACGACTCTGGCCCCTCGTCGCGCTGGCGGCCGCCCGCGCCGACATCTCGACGTTCTATGACAACAGCGCCGTCAGGGGTCCGCGCATCGTTGCCCAACTCGCCGGCGGATTTGCTGTGGGCCGGCCCGCCTGGCCAATGTGGGCACCCCAGGTGCTCACCTCGCGGTGGCCCGAATAGATTGTCGCGGTTCAGACTTCGACGGCCGCGGCAGGTCGCAGGCGGGCGATGATCCCGTCGAGATCCCGGATGAACATCTCGGGCCGGAAGATGTGCCCCCCGGGTACCTCATGGGCCTCGTGCGGAATGCCCGCGGCCCTGAGGCGCTCACGGAATTCACGCTGACCGGCGAGCACCTGGGTCTCGTTGACGCTGTCAAACCAGTTGAGCGGATCCGGACTGGTCCCGGCCACGAGGAACACGCGCTTGTTCCGGTAGCTCTCGATTCGTTCCACCGGATTGTCCGCGCTCACCCGCGCCTGGTCCCACAGCGGAGCGCCGTAGACGGTACCGCCACCGAGATCCAGCACCGCCGAGGTCAGATTCGCCCAGTGGACCACCAAACCGAAATCGCGCCGCAGGCTCGCCGGCCCGGAATGGCTGCTCACCGAAGCGAAATGGCCGTAGTACTTGGCGGCGTACTTCAGCGCGCCGAACCCGCCCATCGAGAACCCGGCGACCGCGCGTCCGTCGTACTCGGCATACGTACGGAAGTTCGCCTCGACCCATGGCAGCAACTGCGCGATGTGGAAGGTCTCCCAGTTTCGCGGCCCGACAAAGGATGCCACCGGATTGGAGTACCAACCGGCATGCCCGCCGTCCGGCATCACCACGATGATGGGTTTGCCCGCGGTCCAGTTCCTGATGCCGAGGAAGTCGAACGTGCGGAAGTCCTGGTCCCCACCTCCGTGAAGCAGATACAGCACGGGGTAGGTCTTACCGCTGGTGCGATAGTCGTCCGGCAGCAACACGTTGATGCCGGGGTTCCAGCCGACCGCCGCGGTCTGGAAGCGGTAGTACCACAGGCGAGGATCGCTCTCGTTGCGGTCGACGATGCGCAGGCCGAAGCCGTCACTTCGCCCGGCAAATATCAACAGCACCCGGCCGACCTCTATGACGTTGGGGTTCGGTATGCCGTTGACCGCGGCGATCAACGGATAGAACGCCGAATCTCCATAGAACCGTGTGGCGAGCGCCGACAGCGTGTCCCCGGCGACCACGGGGTATCGCGTGATGTCCGGGATGACCAGTCGCTGTCCGGGCTCGGCATCTGTGGTCGGCGCGATACCGCTCGCAGCGGCGATCAGCGGCGCCAGGGCGGCATCGGCGTAGAACCGCGCGGCCACATCCGACAACGTCTCCCCAGGGACCACCGTGTGCCGCACGAAGTCGGGAAAGATGAGCCTCTGGCCCACCGCGATGACGCCGGGATCCGGAATGCCGCTGGCTGTCGCGATCAGCGGATACAGATCGGCTTCGCCGTAGAACCGCAACGCCAAGCCGGACAACGTCTCCCCCGCGGCTACCGTATGCGTCCTGACCATACGTCCCCTCCTCAGATGTCGAATTGACGACACTGCCGATTCGTCTGGCGCCCACGAGTCTAGGCATGGGGGAAGGAGAATCGTCCGCGTTCCAAAGCATTGCCGGACTCGTTGGGCGGTCCTGGCGGGCGCAGGGCGTCGATCGACCGTGAAACCGACACCGTCCTCCCGATGCCGGGCCGGTGCCGTCGCCTCGGATTCAGCAAACCGCAGCCGGCTGATCGGCAGTTAGGCCAAAAAATGCTTTTGGTTTGAACCGCAGCCGAAACGGTAATTCTGTTGGCGTCAATTTATCCAACAACTGGATGACCACAAGTCAGAACGGATTCAGCAATGATTGTCCTCGGCATCATCCTTCTCTTGATCGGCTACTTCACGAGCCTTTCGATCCTGTACACCATCGGCGGCATCCTGGTCGTCGTCGGCGTCATCCTGTGGATCCTCGGCGCCGTCGGTCGCCCCGTGGGCGGACGAAAAGTCTGGTTCTGACCTGAGCACGCAGCGTCGCGCACACGCGGCGCTGCGTGCCCCATCAGCGCCTACCCGCCGTGTCCTCGTTGTTGCGGCGGGCCACCGGTTCTTCGGACTAGCCTGGAAACACGACTGGCAGAGAGCCAGGTTCAGCGGCGAAAGGACGGAGTGCCGGAAATGTTGTGTCTGGGCCTTGACGTGAGGTCCGGCGTCCGATGACCGTCAGCGTGTTCGATCTGTTCAGCGTCGGTATCGGTCCCTCGAGTTCGCACACCGTGGGCCCCATGCGAGCGGCCGCGCGGTTTGCCGACGATCTCGACGCCATCGGTGTGCTCGATGCGGTCGCAACCATCGACGTCGACCTCTATGGATCGCTGGCCGCGACCGGCGCGGGCCACGGGACCATGTCGGCAATTCTCTTGGGTCTGGAGGGTTCTCGGCCCGAGACGATCGAATCAGAATTCAAGGACCGGCGCATCGAGCAAATGCGCGCCGAAGGCCGCATCCGCGTCGGTGGGCGTGTCGAGATCACGCTTTCCGAGAACGACATCCGGTTACATCCCGAGACTGTCCTGCCCACGCACTCCAACGGTATGCGGTTGTCCGCGGCCGGATCCGACGGGCGCCCGCTACATGCGCAGACATACTTCTCGGTCGGCGGAGGTTTCGTCGTCGCCGAAGGTGCCGACGAACTCGGGCAAGGTCACGGATCGGAAGACGGCGACGTCACGTTCAGCTCCGCTGCCGAATTGCTGGCCCTCGCCGACAAATTCGACTCCCCCATCAGCTCGGTAATGCTCGCGTTCGAAACCGAGACCAGAAGCGAGGATGAGGTCAGGGCGCGTCTGCTGCACATCCGCGACGTGATGTTCGAATGCATGGAGCGCGGGATCACCCGCGACGGCTTCCTCCCCGGCACGTTGAGGGTGCGCCGGCGTGCCCGCGACTGGTACCAACGCCTACTCACCGACGATCCCGGCCGGGACCCCGTCTACGCCGAAGACTGGGTCAACCTTGTCGCGCTTGCAGTCAACGAGGAGAACGCGTCCGGCGGCCGCATCGTCACCGCTCCCACCAACGGCGCCGCCGGCATCATCCCGGCAGTCCTCTACTACGCACTGCACTACACACCCCAGGGCGCGGCGGACCCCGACGACGCGAGCGTCCGATTCCTCCTGACCGCCGGGGCGATCGGCTCGTTGTACAAAGAACGCGCCTCGATCTCGGGCGCGGAGGTCGGATGTCAGGGAGAGGTCGGTTCTGCGGCCTCCATGGCCGCTGCCGGGCTCGCCGAAATCCTCGGAGGCACGCCCGCGCAGGTCGAGAACGCCGCCGAGATCGCCATGGAACACAGCCTGGGACTGACCTGCGACCCGATCGGGGGTCTGGTGCAGATCCCGTGCATAGAACGCAACGCCATCTCGGCGGGAAAGGCGATCAACGCAGCGCGAATGGCGTTGCGCGGCGACGGAACTCACCGCGTGAGCCTCGACCAGGTGATCGAGACGATGCGCAGCACCGGGCGTGACATGAGTGCCAAGTACAAGGAGACATCGACCGGTGGACTGGCGACGGCCGTGCCGGTGAACGTCGTGGAGTGCTGAGCACCCGCGACCGCGAACCCGGCCGGCGCGGGCCTACGGGACCGGCGGCGCCGCTGGGGCCGGCGAGTTGTACTCGTAGCCCGGTGGCGGCGGACCGTCGAGCGGGTAGTAGCCGGGCGGCAGCGGCGGACCGCCTGCATCACCCGCCGGGTCTTCGGTCACCGGCGTCTCGGAGCCCGGAGCGTTGATCGAGACGTACCCGGGCGGCAGCGGCGGAGGTGCACCCGCGCCGGGCGGCGGCGCGACACCGCCGGTGGGAGCCAACTGCATGCCTCCGGGATCGCGGGCCTGGTGCCACAGGTCCCGGAGCGAGCCCAACGGGCCTGAGCCGGACTGACCCGACCCGTACATCGGGTTCGCCATCTCGGGCACCGGCGGAGGACCGACCGGCGGCGGCGCGGGCGGAAGCGCGGAGCCCTCGGCAGGCTCGACGATCGGCTGACCGGGAGCAGCGACGGCAGGCCCCGGCGGAGCAGGATCCGGCACCGGATCGGCCGCGGCAGGTGCCGCCATGACGAGACCGACCACGGACAACCCGGCAATCGCCAGTGGTGCCACGCCGCGGGACCGCCCGCGACCACGCCTTACGGTCATGTATCCGGCCGTCCTTTCTGCCGTCAGTGTCGGGGCCTACCGCAACTTTCGCGGCTGGGCACCTGGGCATCGTCGCACATTCGGTTCACCCGCGCCCACAGGTCAGGTTGTGTTGCGTCGGCACAGCGGCCCCTCAGACAGTCGTGAGAGCCTGAATACGTGCGCCTCAGACAAGCGACCATCTTCTGTGCCGCCCTGCTGTCGCTGTCCACACTGGCCGCAGGGTGCACATCGGGACCGACGCCAGACCCGAGCCCCCTCCGGCACATCACCGAATCGAAGACCCTGAGAGTCTGCAGCACCGGCGACTACCGCCCGTTCACCTTCCGTGACCCGCAGGGAACCTGGAGCGGGATGGACATCGACCTCGCCGACGACATGGCACGTCGCCTCGGCGTCGAGATCGACATGGTGCAGACGACGTGGGCCAACCTGGTCGGCGACCTCAACGACCGGTGCGACATCGCGATGGGCGGCATCAGCATCACGCTGAAACGCGCGCAGGAGGCGGTGTACTCGGCGCCGTACCTGCGCGACGGCAAAGCCGCCATCGTGCGCTGTGCCGACGCGTCACGATTCCGTTCGCTGCAGGACATCGATCGTCCGGGGACACGCGTCGTCGTCAATCCCGGTGGCACCAACGAGGAGTTCGCGAAAGGCAACCTCAAACAGGCCACGATCATCGACCATCCCGACAACAACACCATTTTCGGCGAGATCAGCGCTGGACACGCCGACGCGATGATCACCGACGCCAGCGAGATACGGTTCCAGACCGCGCAGGACCGCACGCTGTGTGGTGTGTCCACCGATCGACCGTTCACGTTCGAGCAGAAGGCGTACCTTCTGCCGGCCGCGGCGACCGATACCGCCCGGTGGGTCGACGAGTGGCTCAACATCGTCCAGCACGACGGCACCTACGACCGGATCAGCCAGAAGTGGCTGGGCCGCGTTGTCGGGCCGTGATACGCGAACGCGTTTGTCCGAGCGTCGCCGGGGATATTCTGCCGATCGCACGGTAGATCGGTGCGAGAAGGAGTGGCGGTCATGGCGAAGGATTCGAAAGACGACGCGGCAACGGGCGCGGGCGGCAAGACCGACCCCGCCGACAATCCCCCGCCGGGACCCACCGATCACGGCCGCGAAGGTGGCATGGCCACCCGCGAGGTGACTCCTGAGCTCGTCGAATCCGACGACGAGGACTGACCACCGCGACGACGGGCCGTGTCAGCCGCCGATCAGATCGGCTGCACGCTCGGCGATGCCGTAAACCGTTGCCATTGGGTTGTTCGACGGCAGGGACGGCATCACGGACGCATCCGCCACACGCAGACCCGCGAGACCGTGCACGCGCAGTGCCGTGTCGACCACCGACTCGTCCGAATCTCCCATGGCGCACGTGCCTGACGAGTGGTAGTACGAGCTGAGGGAGTCGCAGATGAATCGTCGCAACGATTCATCGTCTGCCACCGCGGGTCCCGGGGCGAGTTCGCCACCGCACCACGGCGCCATCGCGGCCGCGGCGCCGATTTCGCGAGCGATGCGGAAGCCCTCGAGCATCGTCTTCCAGTCACGCTCGTCACTGAGATAGTTCGGATCGACCAACGGCGCCGCGTTGACCGTCGGTCCCGTGAGCCGAACCCGCCCGCGGCTGTGCGGTTGCATCGCGGAGACGCCGAAGAGATACGCGTTGGGAATGTCCAGTCCGGTCACCTCGGTCGAATCGACCATCAGGATCTGCAGATCCGGTGCGCCCGCAGACGCCGTGCGGATCAGGCCCATCACCTCACCGTGGTTGTGCTCCGGCGTCGGAATCGGCTGCGCCGCAGTGTATATGACACCGGTGAGCGGATGGTCCTGGAAGTTTGCGCCGACCCCGGGCAGGTGATGGACGACGTCGACGCCCACGTCGCGAAGGTGCGCCTCTGGGCCCACACCGGACACCATCAACAGCTGTGCGGAACCGATCGCGCCGGCCGCCAGCACAATCTCGCCACCGGACCGCACACAGGTTGATGATGGACTCGAGCTGCGGTGGAACTCCACTCCGGTGCAGCGGCCCTCGGAGATCACGAGCCGGTGGACGACGGCGTCGGAGATCACGTCGAGATTGGAGCGGTCCATCGCCGGCACCAGATACGCGTCTGCGGCGGTCTGGCGCCTGCGTCCGTCGATGGTCAGATCCGCCGCACCGAAACCGGTTTCGTCGCCGCTGCTGATGTCTTCTGCTGCGGCATAGCCGCATTCGACTGCTGCATCGAGCGCCGCGGCCAGCAGTGGGTTGACCGGCGAGGCGGGACCGACGCGCAACGGGCCGTTCTTGCCTCGCAGTGCCGGGTTACCGCCACGAGAGGCCTCACTGCGCATGAAGTACGGCAGCAGGTCGTCGAACCGCCAACCCTCGGGCCAGTCGTCGTAGCTCTCGCGGTGACCCCGCGCGAACATCATCGCGTTGATCGCGGAGGACCCGCCGAACCCGCGCCCCCGGGCGACATGTATCGCGCGCCCCAGGGTGTCCTGGACCGCGGTGGGGCCACCCCAGTCCGCCGAACTCCCGAGCAGGGTCTGCCACTGCGGCGGCGCCGCGCTCGCAGGCGGTAGCGTCGCGCTTCCGGCCTCGATGAGCAACACCCGGACGTCCTCCTGTGCGCTGAGACGGGCCGCGAGAACACATCCCGCGGTGCCGGCGCCCACGATGACGAAGTCGTAACCCGGTTCCGATGCCATATTTTCTCCTGTTTTCGCTGATAACGGTGATCCGTTATCATTGGAAACGTCGCGCGGGCGTTAAGCATTCCGTCGGACATTCCAGAACCTCCCGAAAGGTCTGACATGCAGATCTCGTGTGCATTCGCCACCGCGTCGGACACCCCGAACCACGTCGCACTTGCCGAATCCCTCGGATACCGGCGCGCGTGGCTGTACGACTCGCCCGCCGTCATCACCGACGTCTGGATGACGTTGGCTCGGTGCGCCGAACGCACCACGCGCATCGGACTCGGCCCCGGCGTCCTGGTGCCGAGCCTGCGCCACCCGATGGTGAACGCGTCTGCCATCGCTGAACTTGCCACCCTGGCACCGGGTCGGGTGGCGGTCGCCGTCGGAACGGGATTCACGGGGCGGCTTGCGCTGGGCCAGCGACCCATCCGATGGAGCGACGTGGCCGACTACGTTCGATGCCTGAAGACGCTTCTCGCCGGGGAGACCGCCGAGTGGGAGGGTGCGAGGATCCGCATGCTTCAACTGCCCGGATTCGGGGCGCCTCGCCCGCTCCGAGTGCCTCTTCTGATCGCGGCCGACGGGTCACGGGGACGGGCCGTCGCCGCCGAACTCGCCGA
>Ga0180222_1001126_pt1 | contig 30847 bp, 25 predicted proteins | sample eDN5th37CKraftOP_FD_151336 | JGI IMG/M metagenome (GOLD analysis project Ga0180222, IMG submission 151336) | Enriched Organic Plus compost microbial communities from Emeryville, California, USA - eDNA 5th pass 37_C Kraft OP (version 2) (version 2) ...
AGATTTCCACGCGGCTGTCGCGCGCGCTCTACCAATACACGCTGGTCGGCACCAAGCGCGACGAGGTCGTGGCCTGGGCAGACAAGCTCGTCGCGCGCCTGCGCGCCGATCCGGGCTTTCTTGCGGTCGCTTCGGAAGCGCAGGAGGGCGGCCCGCGCGTCGTCGTCGACGTGGACCGCGAACGCGCCGGACGGCTCGGCGTGTCCATGCAGAGCATCACCGACACGCTCAACGACGCCTTCAGCCAGCGGCAGATTTCCACCATCTACGGCCAGGCCAACCAGTACCGCGTGATCCTGGAGGCGCAGCCGCGCTACCGGCAGGACCCGTCCGCACTCGACAAGCTCTACGTCACCGGCGCGCGTACCTCGACCGGCACCGTCGCCACCGTGAGCACGACCGCGACCGGAACCACCAATACGAACACGACCGTCACCCCGAATACGGTGACCGGCAATGCGCAGGTGCCGCTCTCGGCCTTCGCGCGTTTCGTGCCGTCTTCGGCGCCGCTGGCGATCGCGCACCAGGAGCAGTTTCCCTCCGTCACCATCAGCTTCGATCTGGCCGACGGCTATGCGCTTTCCGACGCGGTCGCCGCCATCACCGCGGCGCAAGCGGCCATCGGCATGCCCTCTTCGGTGACCGGCAGCTATTCCGGCGACGCGGCCGAGTTCGCCAAGTCGCTCGCCGGCGAACCCTGGCTGATCCTGGCGGCGGTGATCGCGATCTATATCGTGCTCGGCGTTCTGTACGAGAGCTTCATCCACCCGATGACGATCCTCTCCACGCTGCCATCGGCCGGCGTGGGCGCGCTGCTCGCGCTGATGCTGTTCGGTTACGACCTGTCGCTGATCGCGGTGATCGGCATCGTGCTGCTGATGGGCATCGTGAAGAAGAACGCGATCATGATGATCGACTTCGCGCTCGAGGCCGAACGTAAACAGGGCTTGAGTCCCGAGGATTCGATCGTGCAGGCGGCGCTCCTGCGCTTCCGCCCGATCATGATGACCACTTTCGCGGCGCTGTTCGGCGCGCTGCCGCTCGCGCTCGAGAGCGGCACCGGCTCGGAACTGCGCAATCCGCTCGGCATCACCATCGTCGGCGGGCTTCTGCTCAGCCAGTTGCTCACGCTCTACACCACGCCCGTGATCTATCTCTACATGGAACGGCTGCGCGTGCGGCTGTCGGGCCGCGGCGCCTATCGCGCGCATCCGGCGGAGTGAGGAATGTGGCTCTCCCCACAACACAGCTTGCCGGGCACCGCCCATGTGCTCCCCTCCCCCCACGCGCGCTTGCGCGTGGCGGGGAGGGGTCGGGGGTGGGGGGCCGCCGATTGGCATCAAGCGAAGCGCGGGGTCATAGAAAAAAGAGCCCCCCACCCCGATCCTCATCGCTATCGCGATGAGGATCGACCCTCCCCACCGCTTCGCGGGGGGAGGGAAAGAGCAGGCGGCGCCAGGGGTACGCCATGAACTTCTCCTACCCGTTCATCCGGCGCCCGATCGGCACCACGCTGATGGCGGTCGGAATTTTCCTCGTCGGCTGCGTGGCCTATGCCTTCCTGCCGGTGGCGAGCTTGCCCAGCGTCGACCTGCCGACCATTAGCGTCACCGCGAACCGGCCGGGCGCCGATCCCAACATCATGGCCGCCACGGTGGCGGCGCCCCTGGAGCGACGCCTCGGCGAAATCGCCGGCGTCACCGAGCTGACCTCGGTATCATCGCTCGGTTCGACCCGCATCACCGTGCAGTTCGATCTCTCGCGCAGTGTCGATGGCGCCGCGCGCGACGTGCAGGCTGCGCTCAATGCCGCGCTCAGCGATCTGCCGGGCGACCTGCCGACCCTGCCGACCTTCCGCAAGTTCAATCCGGCGGCGGCGCCGATCCTGATCCTGGCGCTGACCTCCGAGACGCTGCCGGCCAGCGAGATCTACGACGCCGCCGACAGCGTGATCGCGCAGCGCCTGTCCCAGGTCGAAGGCGTCGCCGACGTCACGGTCGCCGGCTCCGAGCAGCCGGCGCTGCGCGTACGCGTCGATCCGACCCGGCTTTCGGCCATGGGCCTGTCCATGGAGGACGTGCGCAGCGCCATCGTCAATTCCAACGCCGTGGGCCCGCTCGGCAATTTCGACGGCAACCGGCGCGCGGTCAGCATCGGGATCAACGACCAATTGCGCAGCGCGCAGGAATACGACCCCGTGGTGGTGAAGACGGTGAACGGCACCGTGATCCGGCTGTCGAGCGTCGCCTCGATCCGCGCAAGCGTGCGCAACACCCGCTCGGCCGGCTGGTTCAACAAGAGCCCGTCGGTGCTGCTGATCATCACCAAGCAGAACGACGCCAACGTGATCGAGACGGTCGACCGCATCTATGCCCTGCTGCCGGAGCTGCGACAATGGATACCGGCCGCGCTCGACATTTCGGTACTCTCGGACCGCACCCAGACCATCCGCGCCAGCGTGGACGACATGCAGATCACGCTCGGCGCAACCGCGGTGCTGGTGATGCTGGTCGTGTTCCTGTTCCTGCGCCGCGCGGCGCCGACCGTGGCGGCCGGCGTCACCGTCCCGCTGGCGCTCGCCGGCACCTGCGCCGCCATGTGGGCGGCCGGCTTCTCCATCGACAACGTGTCGCTGATGGCGCTCGCGGTCTCGGTCGGCTTCGTGGTGGACGACGCCATAGTGATGATCGAGAACGTGTTCCGCAATCTGGAACGCGGCGCCTCGCCGATGCGCGCGACGCTCAAGGGTGCCAAGCAGATCGGCTTTACCGTGATCTCGATCTCGGTGTCGCTCATCGCCGCCTTCATCCCGCTCCTGTTCATGGGCGGCATCGTCGGCCGGCTGTTCCGCGAGTTCTCGGTGACGCTCGCCTTCGCCATCGTGGTGTCGACCTTCGTTTCGCTGTCGGTGACGCCGATGCTGTGCGCCTATTTCGTGCGCGAGCCGCCGAGCAAGACCGCCACCTGGCTCGACCGCCGCGTCGAACGGTGGCTCGATCGCATGCTGCGCTTCTACGACCGCACGCTGGCTTCCGCTCTCGCGCACCGCTGGGCGACGCTGGCTGTCTTCGTGGCCACCATCGCACTCACCGTCTTCCTCTTCGTGCACACGCCGAAGGGCTTCTTCCCGCAGGACGACACCGGCCTCATCTTCGGAGCGACGCGCGCCTCGACCGACATTTCGTTCGAGGCGATGGAGAAGCTGCAGCGGCAGGCCGTCGACCTGGTGCTCGCCGACCCGGCGGTCAACGGCGTGGGCTCGTCGGTCGGCGCGAGCCCGTTCAACGCTTCGGTCAACCGCGGGCGAATGTTCATCAGCCTGAAGCCGCTCGCAGAACGCGGCTATATGAGCACGCCCCGTGTGGTCGCGCAGCTGCGCGCCAAGCTGTCGCGCATCCCCGGCCTCAGCGTCTTCATGGTGCCGGCGGGCGATCTCAGGATCGGCGGCCGGCAGAGCGATTCGCAATATCAGCTCACGGTGTGGAGCTCGGACATCGACGCTCTGCAGGCCTGGGTGCCGAAGGTGCTCGAACGGGTCAAGCAGGTGCCGGGCGTGGTCGACGTCACCACCGACCGCGAGCAGGGCGGCCTGCAGGCGGTGGTGAATATCGACCGCAAGGCCGCCGCCAAACTCGGCGTGCGCATTCAGGACATCGACAACGCGCTCAACGACGCCTTCTCGCAGCGGCAGATTTCGACCATCTATACCCAGCGCAACCAATACCGCGTCGTTCTCGAAGTCGACCGCCGCTATCGGCGCGACCCGACCGATCTCAGCCATATCTACGTGCCGAGCAATACCGGCGCGCAGGTGCCGCTATCGGCGGTGGCCAAGGTCGAGCGCGGCATCGCCCCGCTGGTGGTCAACCACCAGGGCCAATTTCCCTCGACCACCATCACCTACAATCTCACGCCCGATACCAAGCTCGACACCGCCACCGCCGCGATCGCGCGCGCCGTGGCCGAGATGCACCTGCCGGATTCGATCCGCTCGGATTTCGCCGGCGACGCGCTCGCCTTCAAGCGCAGCGCCGGCGCCCAGCCGCTCTTGCTGATCGCGGCGCTGGTGGCGGTCTATATCGTGCTCGGCGTGCTGTATGAGAGCCTGGCGCACCCGCTCACCATCATCTCGACCTTGCCGTCGGCCGGTCTCGGCGCGCTACTCGCCCTGCAGATCGCCAATGCCGAGCTGTCGCTGATCGCCTTCATCGGCATCATTTTGTTGATCGGCATCGTGAAGAAGAACGGCATCATGATGGTCGACTTCGCGCTCGACGGCGAACGGCGGCGGGGCTTGAGCCCGCAACGCGCCATTCACGAAGCCTGCATGGAGCGCTTCCGGCCGATCCTGATGACGACGCTCGCCGCCATGTTCGGCGCGGTGCCGCTCTTGCTCGCGGTGGGGCCGGGCTCCGAGCTGCGCCGGCCGCTCGGCATCACCATCATCGGCGGGCTGCTGGTGTCGCAGGCGCTCACGCTCTACACGACCCCGGTGATCTATCTGTTGCTCGACGGGCTGCACCGCCGGCTCGGCGGCGCCATGCCGTCGTTCATTCGCCGGCGGCCGAACGCAGAGCCGGCGGAGTGACCGCGCTGCTCTCGTCCCCGCGAAGGCCGGGACTCAATTCTCCCTGTCCTTTCGACAGACTGCGGCGGACCGGATTGCCCGCCTGCGCGGGCCATGACCGCCGCGGGCTACACACCCAAATAGCGGTGCTGCACGTCCGTCGCCGCCGCGAGCTCGGCGGACGAGCCCTGCCACACCACGCACCCGCGCTCGATGAGAAAATGCCTGTCGGCGACGCGCATCAGCGCGCCCACATTCTTGTCGATCACCAGGATCGACAGGCCGGTATCTTTGAGCCGCGCGAGACAGCGCCAGATTTCCGCGCGGATCAGCGGCGCGAGGCCTTCGGTCGCCTCGTCGAGGATCAGCAGCCGCGGATTGGTCATCAGCGCGCGGCCGACCGCCAGCATCTGCTGCTCGCCGCCCGATAGCTGGTTGCCCATGCTGGTCGCGCGCTCGGCCAGCCGCGGGAACAGATCGAAGACGCGATCGAGCGTCCAGTCGCGGCCGTCGCGTTTGACCGCGGTCGCCACCAGGTTCTCGCGCACCGTGAGATTCGGGAAAATCTGCCGGCCTTCCGGCACCAGGCCGATGCCGCGCTGCGCGATCCGGTAGGACGGCAGCCCGCGAATTTCCTCGCCCATGAAGCGGATAGTCCCGGCGCGCGCCGGCGTCAGCCCCATGATCGAGCGCACGGTCGTGGTCTTGCCCATGCCGTTGCGGCCCATCAGCGTCACCATCTCGCCGGGCGCAATGACAAGCGACACGCCGAACAGCACCTGGCTCAGGCCATAGGCGGTCTCGATCTCGCCGACCTCGAGCACGGGCTCAGCCATGGAGCGCCCCCTCGCCTTCGTCCTGGCCGAGATAGGCTTCGCGCACCTCCTCATTGGCGCGGATATCGTCGGGCGCGCCCGATGCGATCACGCGGCCATAGACCAGCACGGTGATGCGGTCGGCCAGGGCGAACACGGCTTCCATGTCATGCTCGACCAGGAGAATGGTGTATTGCTTCTTCAAGTCGCGCAGCATGTCGACCATGCGCGCCGATTCCTCCGGGCCGAGGCCGGCCATCGGCTCGTCGAGCAGCAGCATGCGCGGATTGCCGGCGAGCGCCATCGCCAACTCCAGCAGGCGATGCTCGCCGTGACTCAAGGCGGAAGCCGGCCAGTCGGCGCGCTCCGAGAGACCCACGCGCGCCAGCGCCGCGCGCGCCGGATCGCGCAACTCCGTCTCCGATCGCGCATTGCGCCAAAACCGAAACGAGTGCCCGGCATGCGCCTGCACCGCGAGCGCCACGTTGTCGAGCACGCTCAGATCGAGGAACAGCGAGGTGATCTGGAACGAGCGCGCCAGGCCGAGCCGGCTGCGCTTGTAGGGCGGCAGGCGGGTGATGTCGTGGCCGGCGAACCGGATACGGCCGGAATCGGCGATGAGCTGGCCGGAGAGCTGGGCGATCAGCGTGGTCTTGCCGGCGCCGTTCGGACCGATCACGGCGTGCAATTCGCCTTCGGCAACCTCGAACATCAGATCGTCGGTGGCGACGATGCCGCCGAAGCGCTTGGCGAGGTTTTCGACCTTGAGCAAGGGCCCGCTCATGAGCGCACCTTCGGGCGCGCCTTTGCGCCGATGCCGGCGATGAGGCCGTCGATGCCGCCGCGCGCGAACAGCACGACCAGGAGCAGCAGCGGCCCGAGGATGATCTGCCAGTATTCGGTAATGCCGGAGAGCGCCTCCTCCAGCACCAGGAGCGCCACCGCACCGAACACGGGACCGATGACCGAACCCATGCCGCCGAGCACGACCATGATGATGAGATCGCCCGAACGCGTCCAATACATCATGGCCGGGCTGACGAAGTCGGTGTGATTGGCGAGCAGCGCACCGGCCAGGCCGCACATCATGCCGGCGATGACGAAGCAGGTGAGCTTGTAGCTGTAGGTCGCGAAGCCGATCGCGCGCATGCGCGTTTCGTTCGAACGCGCGCCCTGGATCACCAGGCCGAAGCGCGAATTGACGATGCGCCAGACCAGATAGATCGAACCGAACAGCAAGGCGAGGCAGACGTAATAAAACTGTACCTTGTTCGACAGGTTGAGCGGCTCGAAGAACTGACTGCGCTTGTAGATCGTGAGCCCGTCGTCGCCGCCATAGCGCGCGATGCCGGAGACCATGTAATAGGCCATCTGCGCGAAGGCGAGCGTGATCATGATGAAATAGACGCCGCGCGTGCGCAACGAGAGCGCGCCGATCACCAGCGCGAATAAGGCGCTCGCGGCCAGCGCCACCGGCCATTGCACGAAGCCGCTGTAGACGCCTTCGTGCGCCAGCATGCCGACGGCGTAGCCGCCGATGCCGATATAGGCGGCGTGGCCGAAGCTCATCATGCCGCCGAAGCCGAGGATCAGATTGAGGCTCACCGCGGCCATCGCCAGGATCAGGATGCGGGTGAACAGCGTCAAAAGGAACGGCGCCTGCGCGAGCGCAACGTAGACCGGCAGCAGCGCCAGCGCGAGAAGCAGCGCGGCGGCGACCAGGTTGCGCAGCGTGTACCGGCCGGTCATTTGCCGCCCGCCGGGAACAGGCCTTCCGGCTTCACGATCAGCACCAGCGCCATCAGCAGGTAGATCAGCATGGACGACAGCGCCGGCGCCGCCGTCGAGGCGGCGTCCGTGGAAAGCACGAGGCGCAGGAGATCGGGGAAGAAGGCGCGGCCGAGCGTGTCGATGAAGCCGACAAAGATCGCCGCCACCAGCGCCCCGCGGATCGAGCCGATGCCGCCGATCACGGTGATGACGAAGGCGAGGATCAGGATGTTCTCGCCCATGCCGATCTGCACGGTCAGGATCGGCGCCTGCATCAGGCCGGCGAGCCCGGCGAGCGCGGCGCCCAGCCCGAACACCAGCGTGAAGAGCAGCTTGATATTGACCCCGAGCGCGCCGACCATTTCACGGTTCGACGCGCCGGCGCGGATCAGCATGCCGATCCGCGTGCGCATCACCAGCACATAGAGGAAGACCGCCACCGCGAGCGTCACCACGATGATGGCGAGCCGGTAGGCGGAATAGGTCACGCCCGGCAGGATCGGCACCGACGTCAACAGCCAGGACGGCAAAGGCAGCGACAGGCCTTCGGGACCCCAGATCAGCCGCACCGCCTCGTCGAAAAACAGAATGAGGCCGAAGGTACCGAGCACGTGGTCGAGATGATCGCGGCCGTAGAGCCGCCGCATCACGACCACCTCCACCGCCATGCCGACCAGAAGCGTCGCCACCAGCGCCAGCACCGCGCCGAACACGAAGCTGCCGGTGAAGGCGGCAAAGGTCGCCGCGAAATAGGCGCCGACCATGTAGAGCGAGCCGTGCGCCAGATTGACCAGGTCCATAATGCCGAAGACGAGCGTCAGCCCCGCCGCCAGGAGGAACAGCAGCAGGCCGAACTGCAGCCCGTTCAGGCATTGCTCGATCAAGAGGGTCATGGCCGTGTTATCATGCAACAAGCGAGCCGATTATCGATGCGTTCGTGTCCCGGACGCCGTGCGGCATAAGGTGCCGCACCGCCGATCCGGGACCCCGGTTCACCAATCGGCAAGCAGGCCGAGCCCTGGTTCTGCAGCGCACCGCTGCGCGCTGCGCTGCGTCCGGGACACGCGCCATACAGTCTTACGCCGGCCCGTTCACTTCATCGGGCACTTGCTGTGGAAGTTGTCCTGGTTGTCCTTGACGATGGTGGCGACCGTCTTGAGCACGTAGTCGCCCTTGGCGTCCTTGACCACGTCCTGCAGATAGAAGTTCTGGATCGGGAAGTGGTTGTTGCCGAACTTGAAGCCGCCGCGCACCGACTGGAAGTCGGCCTTCTCGAGCGCCTTCTGCACCGCCGCCTTGTCGGACAGGTTGCCCTTGGTCGCGGCGACCGCCGAAGCGATCAGATTGGCGGCATCATAGGCCTGCGCGCCGTAGAAGGACGGCTTGTGGCCCGGATACTTCTTGATGAAGTCGGCGACGAACTTCTTGTTCGCTTCATTGGGCAAGTCGTTGACCCATTCCTGCGCCCCCGGCACGCCGAGCGCCAGGTCCTTCTGCAAGGGCAGCGACAGCTCGTCGATGGTGAAGGCGGTGTAGAGCGGGATCTTGCCCTTGAGGCCCGCCTGGGCGTACTGGCTCAGGAACTGCACGCCGGCCTTGCCGGGATAGAACACGAAGATCGCGTCCGGATTGGCGGCCTTGGCCTTCGACAGTTCGGCGGAGAAATCGAGCTGCGACGGCCAGGTGGTGAGCTCCTCGCCCACGACCTTGCCCTTGAAGGTGGCCGCGACGCCCTTGAGCATGTCCTTGCCGGCCGCGTAGTTCGGGCCGATCAGGAACACCGACTTGACGCCCTTCTGGTTCATGTACAGGCCCATGGCCTGCGGCGTCTGATCGTTCTGCCACGAGGTCGAGAAGAAATAAGGCGAGCACAATTCGCCGGCGATCTGCGAGGGGCCGGCATTGGCGCTGATGATGAAGGTCTTGGAATCGACCGCCGGCTTGAGCGAGGCGAGCAATACGTTCGACCAGATATAGCCGGCGATGAAGTCGACCTTGTCGGACTCGATCAGCTTCTGGGTCTTCTGCTTGCCGACCTCCGGCTTGAGCCCGTCGTCTTCGTAGATGACCTCGACCGGCAGGCCGCCCATCTTCCGGCCCATATGGTCGAGCGCGAGCTCGAACGAGTCGCGCATGTTGTTTCCGATCACGGCGGTCGGGCCGCTGAAGGTCGAGACGAAACCGATCTTGACGGATTTGTTCTGGGCCGCTGCCGGGCCCGCGGCGAGCAGCAGCGCGGCCCCCGCCAGCATCAATGTCTTGCGCATGTTCCCTCCTCCCGTGGGCCGTTCCGGCCCTTGCTGGTACTTTTGATATGTAACGACATCGGCAGCGAAAGGTCTACCCGAGCCGGCGGCGGCCCGCCCGCCGAACTATATTTCCCCGGCGCCCGATGGCCGTTGACCGCGGGCCCGGCCGCCCGGCACTGTGGTGCGGCAAGTGTCTCGCCCACTGACCAAAATCGGACCGCAGCCTTTGTCGAAAGCACTCGAAAAGACCTATGACGGCATCGTCATCGGCGCCGGCCATCACGGCCTCATCCTCGCAACCTACCTCGCCCGCGCGGGCTTGAAGATCCTGCTGGCCGAGCGGCGGCTCACTTACGGCGGGGGCCTGTGCACACGCGAAGTGACGCTACCGGGGTTCTACCACAACCTGCACTCGATCAATCACTTCCACATCAGCGAGGCGCCCTGGTTCAAGGATTTGGGACTGGATGAGCGCGTGACCTACATCACCCCGCGCTATGAATTCGGCCAGGCGCATCGCGACGGCTCGGCGCTGGTGCTCGGCCGCGAGCTCGAGGAGTCCGTCGCCAATATCGCGCGCTTCTCCAAGAAGGACGCCGATACCTTCCGCGCATGGAACAAGAAGGCCGAGAAGATCACGGCCGAGATTTTCCTGCCCGAGCGCTATGCCGAGCCGTTACCGCAGGCCGAGCGCGAAGCGCTGCTGGCGCGCACCGCGCTCGGCCGCGAATTCCTCGACGTGTCGCGGCGCCAGCCGCTCGACGTCGTGCGCGAGCTGTTCGAGAACGAGCACGTGCGGCTCTTGTTCTTGTTCAAGGTGTCGCTGTTCGGCACCTGGCTGGTCGATACCTTGTCGAAGACCTCGCCCATGGGCTCGGTGATCCGCGCCTTCGATCTCGAGAGCGGCTACCAGCTCTGTCAGGGCGGCTCGTTCAACCTGGCGCGCGGCTTGATGGAAGCCTTCATCGCGGCGGGCGGCACCTATCAGCCGCAGGTGAACATCGACCGGATCGTCATCGAGAACGGCAAGGCGACCGGCATCGAACTCGCCGACGGCCGCACCGTGCGGGCGCGGCAGTTCGTCGCCTCCACGCTCGACGTGCACCAGACCTTCGAGAAGCTCATCGGGCGCGCGCAGCTTCCCGCCGCCTTCCTGAAAAAGCTCGACACCTTCCAATACACCACCTGGAGCCTGTTCGGCCTGCATCTCGCGCTCGAGCAAAGCCCGCGCTTCGCGGCCGAGCGCTTCGATCCGAACATCAACCGGGCGCTGAAATGGTCGATCGGCGCGGAGACCATGGACGACCTGTTCTCCGCCCACCAGGACGTCCAGGCCGGGCGCGTGCCGAAGGTCGTGCAGTTCGGCTCCGGCCCGCTGAGCCTGCTCGATCCGACCCAGGCGCCGCCCGGCAAGCACACCACCTATTGCTGGCACGTGATGCCGCTCGACCCCGACATCGGCGAGCAGAGCTACGAGACCTTCAAGGACGAATTCGCCGACCGGATCGTGGAGGTGTTCGCGCGTTATTGTCCCAACATGACGGCGAAGAACATCCTCGGCCGCTACATCTATACCGGCCGCGAATATGTGCAGGAACTGATCAACATGCGCGGCGGCGACATTTTCATGGGCGCGTTCAATGCCGAGCAGGTGATGTACAACCACTTCGGCTATCGCTCACCGATCGCGAACCTGTACAGCGCCGGTTCGGCCGGCCATCCGGGTGGCGCCATTTCCGGCGGCGCCGGCTATATCAGTGCCGGCGTGATCGCGCGCGACCTCGGCATCAAGCCCTGGTGGACACCCTGGGATGCGCGGCAGGCGCTGGAGCGGCATGCACGAGGTTCATGAGGCCGCGCATACGCGCCCACGCGCCACGTCATACCCCGCGAAAGCAGGGTATCCAGTACTCCTGGGCTTTTCTATAAGTCGCTCGCTCACGGCGTATTCGATCATCCGCCTTCGCGGATGACGACGCCGGTAATCGGGGCAGTTCCCGTGTCGAAAGAAAGGTCCCACATGACCGACCTGCAAAACATCGTCTTCCCCTCGCTCAAGAACCGCGTCGTCATCGTCACCGGCGCGGGACAAGGCATTGGGCGCGTCTTCGCCAAGGCCTTCGCCAGCGCGGGCGCGCGCGTGGTTATCGCTGAACTGAACGAGAAGAAGGCGGAGGCGGTTGCCGGGGAAATCCTCGAGAGCGACGGCCAAGTGCTGGCCGTCACCACCGACGTCGCCGACCCGGCCTCGATCGCCCAGATGATCGAGGTCGTCGAGGACAAATGGGGCCGCATCGACGTGCTGGTCAACAATGCCGGAATCTTCTCGTCGCTGGAGATGCGGCCGTTCGACCAGATCCCGCTGGAGGAATGGGAGCGGGTGCTGCGTGTCAACCTGACCGGGCCGTTCCTGTGCGCGCGCGCGGTACTGCCCGCGATGCGGCGGGCCAAATGGGGCCGTATCATCAATATCGCCTCCGGCGCGGTGCGGCTCGGGCGGCCGAACTATCTGCACTACATCGCCGCCAAGGCGGCGCTGTCCGGCATGAGCCTGTCGATGGCGCGCGAGCTGGGGGCGGACGGCATCACCGTCAATGCCATTCTGCCGGGCGCGACCTTCACCGAGATCGAACGCAAGACCGTGACGGAGGAGCAGAAGGCACGCATCATCGCCATGCAGTGCGTTCCGCGCGCCGAGGTGCCGGAGGACCTGGTCGGCGCCGTGCTGTTCCTCGCCTCCGAGGCATCCGCTTTCATCACCGGCCAGAGCATCAATCTCGATGGCGGCGTGACGGGCTCTTGAGCGGTCATGCGCCGGCCTGCCGGCTGTCATGCCCGCGAATGCCCCTCGGCTGTCATACTCCGCGAAAGCGGGGTATCCAGTACGCCGCAGCGTTTCATATAATCGCGCCGCCATTGATTACCGGATCATCCGCTTTCGCGGCTGATGACATCGGAGAGCGAGATGAACTCCATGCCCCCCACCGTCGCCATCGTCGCGCCCGGCAGCATGGGCGCCGGGGTGGGCCGGCGCCTGACCGAGAACGGGGTGACGGTGCTTACCTCGCTCTCGGGCCGCAGCGAGGCGAGCGCGACGCGCGCGCGCGAGGCCGGAATGCTGGCGGTCGGCGACGCGCAGCTCACCGAAGCCGATTTCCTGCTCTCGATCGTGCCGCCGGGCGAGGCGCTCGCGCTGGCGCGGTGGCTCGCGCCCACATTGCGGGCGGCCAATAAGAAGACCGTCTATGTCGACTGCAATGCGGTCAATCCGGCGACCATGACCGAGATCGCCGCCGTGATCGCGACCACCGGCTGTCCTTTCGTCGGCGCCGGCATTATCGGCCCGCCGCCCAAGCCGGGCAGCAAGAACACCAAGATCTACGCCTCTGGTCCGGCCGCCCACGATCTGGCAAGGCTCAACGACCACGGCCTGATCGTGCGGTTGCTCGAGGGCCCGCTCACCGCCGCCTCCGCGCTGAAAATGTCCTATGCCGGCATCACCAAGGGCTTTACGGCGCTCGGCACCGCCATGATGCTTGCGGCCACGCGCGGCGGCTCGGCAGCCGCGCTCAAGGCCGAACTGGAGGAAAGCCAGCAGCCGCTCTTGGCCTGGCTGACGCGGCAGACTCCGGGCATGTATGCGAAGGCCTATCGCTGGGTGGCCGAGCTCGACGAGATCGCCGGCTTCGTCGGCGAGGACCAGGCCGAGCACGCGATGTTCAGCGCGGCCGCGCGCTTTTACGAGCGCATGGCGGAGGATTTCGACGGGGAGAAAAACGAGACCGGGGCGCTGGATAAGTTTTTGAAAGGGTAATAGCTCGCCAATATCAACGGCGTCATGCCCGCGGAAGCGGGCATCCGGGACGCCGCAGCATTTCCTTAAACCGCACAATCGGTGTTTACTGGATCATCCGCATTCGCGGATGATGACCGCCTGAGTATGTTCGCCGCACGGGGGCCGAATGTCCGTCAACGCCATCGACATCCACACGCACATCGTGCCGGCGGAGTTTCCCGCCTATGCGGGCAAGCACGGCGGCGCGCATTGGCCGCACATGGCGCCGGCGCACGACTGTCACCACAAAAACGTGATGATCGACGGCAAGAACTTCCGCACCGTCACCGACGAGTGCTGGGACATCGAACGCCGCATCGAGGCCATGCAGCGCATGGGGCTCGCGCGCCAGGTGCTCTCGCCCATGCCCGAGCTTCTGTCCTACTGGCTGCCGCTCGACGACGCCGTACCGCTCATCCGCCACGTCAACGACACCATCGCGGCGATGACCGCGCGCGCGCCCGAGCGCTTCATCGCGCTCGGCGGCGTGCCGATGCAGGACCCCGATCTCGCCGCGCGCGAACTGGAACGGCTGATGCGCGACGGCTTCCGCGGCGTCGAACTCGGCAGCAATGTCAACGGCGCCGCGCTCGGCGATCCGCGCTTCGAGGTCTTCTTCGCCGCGGCGGAAGAACTCGGCGCCGCTATCTTCGTTCACGCGCTGCATCCGAGCGGCAAGGAGCGCATCGTCGGCCCGCCCGGCCTGATGGCCTATATCGGCTTTCCGCTCGAGACCGCCTACACCATCGCCTCGCTGATCACCGGCGGCACGCTCACCCGCCATCCGCGGCTCAAGCTCGCTTTCAGTCACGGCGGCGGCGCCTTCGCCTCGATCCTGCCGCGGCTGGCGCATGGCTTCAAAATCAATGCCGGCTTCGCCGAACGCATGGGCGTCTCGCCCTACGAGCACGCGCGCAGGCTCTACTACGACACGCTGGTCTATGACGCACCGACGCTGCGCCACCTCATCGACACCTTCGGCGTGCGCACGCTCTGCCTCGGCACCGACTTCCCGTTCGACATTCACGAGCGTCACCCGATCGAGGCGGTGGCGGCGCTCCAATTGTCCGGCGACGACGTGAAGCTGCTGCATCACGACAACGCCGCCCGCTTCCTGGGAGTGAACGACCGATGACGACCGCGAGAGTCCGCGCGCTGCGCAGCGTGGAAATCGGCTGCACCGATGTGCAGCCGATGCTGCGCTTCTTCACCGATGTTTGGAATCTGCTGCCGGCGGGCGCCGACAAGGACGTGCATTTTCTGCGCGGCAGCGGCGCCTTCCATCACATCGTCGGTGTCCGCCCGCTGCCACAAACCGCGCTCGTGCGCATGGTGTTCGACGCCGCCGACCGGGCGACGGTCGATGCCTTGCACGCTCAAACCGTCGCGCATGGCATCAAGAGCATCGATCCGCCCGCGCCGCTGCGGCAGCCGCACGGCGACTACGGCTTCGGCTTCCAGGACCCGGAGGGGCGCAATGTCGCGGTGGTCTGCGGCGTCGACGACCACGCCGATTGCGCCGACCATCCCGACCGGCCGCGCAAGATCTCGCACATCAATCTCAACAATGGCGATCCGGACGCGACCTTTGCCTGCTATCGCGACGCGCTCGGCTTCAGGCTCAGCGACCAGACCAAGAAAATGCGCTTCCTGTCCTGCAACACCGACCACCACAGCGTGGTGCTCGGCTTTTCCGGCGGAACCACGCTCAACCACGTCGCGTTCGAAATGCCCGACCTCGAAGCGGTGATGCGCGGCGCCGGCCGCATGCGCGACGACGGCCGTCCGATCGAATGGGGGCCGGGCCGGCACGGGCCGGGCAACAACGTGTTCTGCTATTTCGTGGGGCCGGAACTCCTGCCGATCGAATACACGGCCGAGATGCAGCAGATCGACGACAGCTACCGGCCCCGCCCGGTCGAGGACTGGAAATGGCCGCCCGGCCGGCTCGACCATTGGGGCATCACGCCCGGCCCGAGCGAGCGCGTGGAAACAGCCGGCCGCAACTACCGATTTACCACCGACGGCTGGCGGCTCGATGAGTGGCGGTAGCGCGTGTTGTCCGGGGCGAGCGTAAGCAAGCCCCGGATCCATGCTCCGCGGGGTATCGAGAGGCCTCGGCCTGTGCATCCCCGCCGTCGCGCGTACCGCAAGATCGAACCTTTTGCATAAGCGATATGTGCGCGATTGGCCGACTTTCGCGGACGATCGCAGCCATGATATGGCTCGCGGCATGAACACAGCCAGCAAACTTCCCCTTCGCGTCGGCATTGCGGGGCTCGGCGCCGTCGGCCTCGATGTCGCGCGCCGCCTGATCGACGGCGACGTACCGGGCCTGACGCTCGCCGCCGTCGCCGTGCGCAATGTCGAGAAAGCGCGCGACGCATTGCCGCAGATCGGCGACATGATCGCGCTGCGCACGCCGGCCGCGCTGGCCGACGATTGCGATATCGTCGTCGAATGCCTGCCACCGGCCCGTTTTCGCGAGCTTGCCATCTCGGCGATCGACAAGGGCCGGATTTTCATGCCGCTCTCGGTCGCGCAGCTACTGGAAAACGGCGACCTGATCGAACGCGCCAGGGAGACCGGCGCCCGCATCGTGGTGCCGACCGGCGCGCTTCTCGGTCTCGATGCCGTGCGCGCGGCCGCCGAAGGCACCATCCATTCCGTCAAGATGGTGACGCGCAAGCCGCCGGCCGGCCTCGAAGGCGCGCCTTATTTGCGCGAGCGCGGCATCTCGCTCGCCGGCCTGAAAGAGCCGCTGATGGTGTTCGACGGCTCGGCGCGCGAAGGCGCGCGCGGCTTTCCCACCAATGTCAACGTGGCGGCGGCGCTCAGCCTTGCCGGCATCGGCCCCGACCGCACCGAGCTCGAGATCTGGGCCGACCCGGCCGTGACCCGCAATACGCACACGATCACGGTGGACGCGGATACCATGCGGTTCACCATGACGATCGAGAACGTGCCATCGCAAAACCCGCGCACGGGCAAGAGCGTGGCGCCCTCGACCATCGCCGCGCTGCGCGGACTGGTGTCGACCTTGAAAGTCGGCAGCTGAGACGCGGAGGGGTTATTTCACCGAGGAATTTCTGCCGGCGAAAAGTTTTTCGACGCCATCGGCATGGTCTACAAACTCGCGCATCTCGATCATGCGGCCGTTCCGAAATCGAACGAAATTGCTGATGAAGAGGTCGACGTTATCGCCGGTCGACCTGCGCCGCAGACGCGCCAGGATAGCTACTGCGGCGGAGTTTGCATCAGCGCCGACAACGTGCGGCCGGTAGCTGAGATATTCGAATTCCGCCTGCACCCTGAGCAGGATCGCCCCCAGCGCCGCCTTGCCTTTCTGGCGCGGATGCGCGGGCACGATATCGGGCGGCGCGTAAATGACAAAGTCGATGTCGTCGTCGATGCTTCCGAGCACCGAATCGAGCCGGCCAAGCATATAGTCTCGGCACAGTTCGTGGATCCGCTGGCGCAATTTCGCCGGCATAATACGCCCCCAACCCGTGATTGCTCTGACTACGCGAAAGGCCCCCGCGTAGATGGAGAAAACAGTTCATACTTTGACGCGCATCAATATTTATGGGGCAATGATGCCGCACATGCATCCGGTTGTGTCATTTATTGACAGATCAATTACGGCGTCTGCCGCATCAGGCTCTTGATCGCACGCAACAGTTGCGCGAGTTCGCGCCGCTGCGCGGCGGCTCCACCGGTGAAGCGCACACGCGTGGCCGCGGTCTTGCTTCCCTGCGCCTGACGTGCCGAGTGAGTTTGCGCGGCCAGGTCTTTCCTGGTTTTCAGAACGACTGTGGACGGCATGCACGCGACTCCGTCGTTTCACGTATCCGGCGCGCGCCTGACCATCATGCGCCCTTGGATGAATTAGCAGGGAAGGTTCGCGGCGGCACGTTGACCTGCATCAAAAAAGGCAGGCGCTGCCGTCGAATTAGACACGCAGGAAAATTTTGCGGCGGTAAAGGAACCCGGCCAGGACGACCACCAGAGTCATCCCTGCCAGGTGGGTGGCCAGGCGTCCGGTGCCCGGCGTCACCACTCGGTCAAGCAGGCCGGCGAAGTCGCCGCCGACGAGCCGGCGCGCCATCGGTTCGAAACCGGCGATGCCGTTGATGAAATAAAGCAGAATCGCATTGGCGCCGATCCAGACGAAGGCCGTTGCCCAGCGCGCAAAACCCCAGACGTCGACGAGCTGATACATGGCGCCAAGCAGGATGGCGCTCCAGCCGCCGGCGACCAGCACGAAGGACGAGGTCCAGATCGCCTTCACGATGGGAAACTGCAGCGACCACAGATAGCCGGCCGCGATCATGGCGATGCCGGCGCCGATCAGCCAAAGCGACTTGCGCGACGGCGCGATGTCCTCGTTCTTCAAGAGCAGGCCGGCGAGCACGCCGATCAGGCAGGTGGCGATCGCCGGCAACGTGCTCAGCAGCCCTTCCGGATCGCGCGTCTTGTCCCATAGCCGGCCGGGCAGGTAATGCGCGTCGATCCAGTTGGCGAGATTGGCATCAGGCCCAAACGAGCCCACGCCGATGCCGGGCACCGGCACGAAACTCATCAGCGCCCAATAACCCACCAGCAGCGCGACCAGAGCCGCGAGCAGGCCGCGCCACCGGATATGCAGGAACAGCAACGAGCCGAACAAATAGCAAAGTGCGATACGCTGCAGCACACCGAGCCAGCGGATGTCGCTCCAATGCCCGCTGATGCCGCCGTAATAGACGAGACCGAGAACGTAGAGGATCAGCGCCCGGCGCAGCACGCGAAAATGTGCGCCCGCCAGCCCCTCGCGCTCGACCAGCCGCGGCACCGACAGCGCGATCGCCACGCCCATGATGAAGATGAACAACGGAAAGATGAGATCGTAGAAGCGGAAGCCTTCCCAGGCCACATGGGTCATCTGCGCGCCGAGCGCGGCGCCCACCGCTTCGACGACGTCGCCCTTGCCCTTCGCCATTTGCGCGAGCGCCAGCACGGCGCCGTCGCCGCCCAGGATCCAAATGAAATTGAAGCCGCGCAGCGCATCGAGCGAGACGATGCGGCGCGAGGTCTGCACGGCGAGCGGCATTTCGACAATACGCATCAGGGCGCGGTGGCTGTTGGCACGGCCTATCTCGCCCGAACAAGAATGAGCCGATGCAGGAGTAGTTCGACCCGCAGACTAACCGCGCACCGCGAAACAGTCTTGACTTGCGTCAACAAGTTGCGTGGCGGAAGCCGGGCGGCACGCTGGCCGTCGCCGCCGCACCGCCGGATTGCGCGGCAAGACCGGAGCTATTTCGTTGCCGCCGCCACTTCCGTCGTCGGCGGCGCGCAACGGCCGACGCCCTCCCGGACGCGGAAATAATTGCGCCCGACGAAGGACTGATCGTAGTGGTGCCACGAGGTGCCGTGATCATAGGCGAGCACACCGGCGAGCGTCACCGCGAACACCGAGCTTTCCATGTCGCGCTGCTCGGCATTCAGGTTCTGCGGCAGCTTCGCCGAGGCATAATCGACATAGGAGACGCGGCGCACGCAGGCCAGGTCGCTCACCGCGTCGAGCGCCGCCTTCGCGGTCATCAGATGGTCGGAATGGTCCTGCGGATTGATGTGGCTATCGAGGTCGGCGACGTTGAGCTGCACCTGCGCCGCGCGCCCGCGTTCGTAATCGATGATCGCCCGCATGGTTTTCGTGAGATCGCTCCAGCCGTGATAGACGGTCGAGCCGTCGACGGCGGCGAGCACGGCATCGCCCTCGTTCAGATGCTTGAGCGACTGGAAGCCGGTGTCGTAATAGCCCGCGCCGGTCCAGTGACCGTCCGGCACGCGCAGGAAATAGCCGATGGCCTGGCCGTAGCTCACCCGGTAGATCGAATGCCCGTTGAAGGTCATATGCGTGACGGTTTCCTGGCCGGGCTCGCGGTCGGCATTCACCATGAAGCGCATCGCCTGCTCGGCGCCGTTCTCGCGCGCGCGATAGAAAGGATGCTTGCGTCCGCCCGAGCCGATGCCGAGCCCGGCGTCGCCGGCGGTGACATGGATGAACACGGTCTTGGCGGCGCCGGCGATCACGTCCTGGAAGGCGGACGGATTCATGAACAGCTGCCAATCGTCCGCGTGCGCGGCGAAATAGAACGATACTTTGTCCGGCCGCGCATGATCGTCGGCGGCAAGCGCCGGCGTGCCGGCAATCAGAAACGTGGCAAGGCATGCATTCGCGATTGATCGCACGGTCGACATGATCCCCCTCCGGCCCCGGTAGACGCTCATTTAACAGGATATTTACGGGCAACCCAACTACCAAGTGCTAAAGGCATTTTAGGGCGGCACGGCAATCGCCTTCGATTTGCCGCAAACGAGCCATTCCGCATCATAAAATCACCTCAAAGGTCCACTGCTCTTGCGGAAGCTCGCATTGCGAGGGGGGAACTCGGAAGATGCTCGCTATCGTCGATAAGGTGATCGGTCGTTGCGCCGTCGCCGCTTGCGCCCTGCTGACCACATCCACGATTGCATGGGCGCAGCCCGCATCCACGCCGGCGCAACCGCCCGCACCGGCCCAGGACCAGGCTCCGGCCGCGCAACCGCAGGATCAGGCCTCCGACCGGGCGAAAGACCAGGAGCGGATCCACGAACAAACCCCGCTCGGGCAAGAACAGCTCGACCAGATCCTCGCCCCCATCGCGCTCTATCCCGACAACTTGCTGGCACAGGTACTGACAGCGTCCACCTATCCGCTCGAAGTGGTAATGGCGGCGCGCTGGACCAAGGAACATCCCGACGTCAAAGGCGATGCGCTCGACCAGGCCATGCTGAAACAGCCCTGGGACCCAAGCGTCAAAGGCTTGACCGCCGTGCCGCAGGTCCTGGCGATGATGAGCGACAAGCTCGACTGGATGGAGCAGCTCGGGGAAGCCTACCTGGCGCAACCGGACGACGTCACCAAGACGGTTCAGAAGCTGCGCGCGCGGGCGGAGGCCACCGGAACCCTGAAGTCCTCCAAAGAGATCAAGGTCAAGAAGGTCAAGGCTCCGCCGCCGCCCCCGCCGCGGCCGGGTGCGCCCGCTCCGACCGTGGTCGTGACAGAACCGGAATACATCGAGATCGAGTCCGCCGTGCCGGACGTCATCTACGTCCCGGTCTACGACCCGGTGGTGGTCTACGGCGCCTGGCCCTATCCGCTCTACCGGCCGTTCTATTGGCGCCCGCCAGGCTACGTCTATGCCGGCGTGTTCGGTTTCGGCGCGGCCTTCGTGGTCGGGCCCGCGCTGTGGTGTCATTATGATTGGTATCGCCGCGGCGTCTGGATCGATGTGCGGCGCTACAATCGATTCAACCACACGCATCTCGTGGCCCACGGCGGAGACCGGCTGCGCTGGCGCCACGACCCCCGCCACCGCGGCATCGTGCCTTACCGGAACACGAACCTCCGGCAGCAATATAGCAAGGGCACGGCCGGACACGGCGTGAGCGCCAAGCCAACCGGCGTTCCGAAAGGCGTCGGCGCCGTACAGACCAAACCGAGGATGGGCGTCGCACCGACCAAACCCAAAACCCAGGTCAAGCCGAAGAAGGTTACGCCGCACACAGCGACCAAGCCGGTGCACAAGCCCAAAGCGCCGACCAAGCCGACGCACACGCGCAAACCCTTGGCAAAGTCGAGCAGCTACAACCGGGCGCGCCCGGTCAACACCGCAAGGCCGGTGCGATCGTCAGCTGCAATGATGCCGCGGTCGCGCCCCATGGGGCGTCCGGTCGGACGGCCTGTTGCACATCGCAATGGGCCGCGCCCGCAGGGCAATGGCGGCCGCGGGCGTTACTGACCGGCAGCGTTTGAACGTGAACGATGAAAGCCCCCGGCCCTGCGTCGGGGGCCTTTTCGTTTGGCGGCAACGCGATCGCGCGAGAGCCCGATCCATTTGGATTGACGCGACTCGCATGGCGCGCGGCGCGAACGGCTTTGGAAAACACCGTGCCTGGCAAAGCCGATGAATTGGCGCACACGCGATCGGATCGGTACGGCGTCGACAGCCCGCGCAGATTGTACGCTCACCGCCAATTCGTTTCGCGCCCGAGCGAAACATTTGATGTTCTGAGCAATGGTCGCGAAGCAGCCGCGATAAATAGCGCCGCCACAACAGCGCCGCGAAAACGCCTATCGAAGCGCAAGATCGGACTACGATGTTACCGTACTCGGCTTTATAGTGGGACCTACCGCCGGATCATCCGGCGACGGGGGACTTTTCCATTATGTCGATACTATCTGAACCAAAGCGCCTGCGCGCGTTTGCGGCAGGCGCTGTGATTACGGCTGTGTCTTCAGCAACGGGGATCCCGCATGCTGCGGCACAAAATCTGCCTCGAACAGATGCTAGCTGCTATTGCCCCTCCAATCAGGAGCAACAAGGAGTTTTTGTCCCGCAGCAGGAAACCGTGGTGCGTCAGCAAACGGCGTTGAGCCAGGAGCAGCTCGATCAGCTGTTGGCGCCGATTGCTCTCTATCCCGATAACCTGCTGGCACAGATCCTCACCGCTTCCACCTATCCGCTCGAAGTGGTGGCGGCGGCGCGCTGGCTCCAACAGAATCCGAACGTGACCGGCCAGGCACTCGACCAGGCGATGATGCGGCAACCCTGGGATGCCAGCGTCAAGGGCCTGACCGCGGTCCGGCAGGTACTGGTCATGATGAGCGAGCAGCTCGACTGGACCGAACAGCTCGGCGAAGCGTTCCTGGCACAGCAGGACGACGTGACGCGGACGGTGCAACTGCTGCGCGCCAAGGCCGCAGCCGCCGGCACCCTGAAGGAGTCGAAAGAACTGAAGATCGTCCGCGTGAAGGCCGCACCGACGGCCGGCGGGACGAGCGACTTCGCGGAATTCATTCAGATCGAACCGGCCGCGCCGGACGTGATCAATGTGCCGGTCTACGACCCGAACGTCGTTTACGGCGCCTGGACTTACACGAACCACCGCCCCTTCTATTGGCGTCCGCCCGGCTATGCCTATGCCGGCGCATTGGGCTTCGGCGCGGCAGTCGTCGTCGGTTCGGCTTTGTGGACCCGCTACGATTGGCGCGAGCGCCGCGTCTGGATCGACCCGGCACGCTATAACCGATTCAATCGCACCAATTATCCGGTCGGCACGCAATTGGGCTGGCGTTACAACGTTCAGCACCGCGGCAACGCCCCCTACCGGAACATGTCGGTGACCCGCGAATACATAACGACCCGCACGAACTTCAATACTTCGAGCCGCACCGTCGTCGTCGCGCCGCCCGTCCGATCCAACACCACCGTGCGCGGCGTCGTGCCCGTCGTCACACCACCAATCCGGAATATGCCGGACCGCCCGGGCATCGCCATCGGCACCCCCGGCGGAACCCATACCACGGTGCGCACCGGCACCCCGGTCGCGCCAAGGGCCGGTTTGCCCAATCCGCCGCCGAACGGCCGACCGGCGCTGAACTGCACGCCACCGACGCCGCGGCCTGTCGGCTGGGAGCCTCCGATCAGCTGCCGCAACGGTGCAGCAAGGCGTGACGTCGTGCCGGATCGCACGAAGCCGCAGCGTCCTGCTGTCGCGCCCAAACCGCCGACCACGACGGCAAACAGACCGCCGGCGCCGCCGACGCCGAAGCCGTTGGTGACCACGCCGAGGCCGCCCGTGGCGAACCCGCCGAAGCCTCCCGTGACGACCGCAACGAAACCGCCGGTGGTAGCGACACCGAAGCGGCCGGTCGCGAACCCGCCGAAACCGCCGGCACCCGCCAAACGGGCGCTGGATTGCAAATCGGCCGGAAAGCCTCCGGGTTGGCGGCCGCCAGCGGCGTGTCCCCGCTGATACGGCTCTCTCCTTCGCATCGCGGCGAAGGACATGGGTAACCGGCCGATCCTGCGATCGGCCGCTTTAACCCGATACAGCAAAGCAACCGTCGGGCCCGCCACGCGCGGGCCCGATGCGTTTCAGGTGCCGGCTGCACGCGCGGCCATGCATTGCTCCGCGGCCGCAATGCCGGTCAGGAAGGCGCCATGCGCGGTCGAGAAATCGTGCGCCGAGCAGGCCTCGCCGGCGAAGAACAGGCGCTCGTCCACCGGCGCGGCGAGAACGGCTCTGCTCTGCGCCCTGCCCGGCAATGCGAATGAATAGGCACCGCGCGCGAACGGATCGGCGCCCCAGCAATGGATGCGGAGCGGCCGCAAGCGGCCGGCAAATGCGCTGCCGAAATGCGCCGTGAGTTCGTCCACCGCGAATTCGAAAAACGCGTCCGCGCCGCGCGCCTCCAGATCGCGCGCCAGCCCTCCGCCGAAGAAGGCTTCGATCATCGGCCGTCCGAAGGGGCGCAGATGATAGTTTGCGGTCGCGCTGCGATCGGCACGGCCGAACAGGTGGCTACCGACCTCGAACTCCTCGGGCCGATCGAGTGCGATGAACAGCTTGTCGTTAAGGCCGAGCGGCAGATTCGCAGCCGCTTCCACCTTCTCGGACAACCTCGGCGCAAACAGCTTCTCGTTTTCGGCAATCACCGTGCTCGGCAGCGTGACAATCGCCCGGTCGGCCGCGATCGCGCCGCTCTCGGTTTCGATTTTGAGCCGCCTGCCGGAATGATCGATGCGCGTGACCGGACAATTGAGCACAGCCGGCACGCCTTGTCCGTAGGCAGCCACGGTCGCGCCGTAGCCTTCACGCACGCGCCAGTTCACGCCATTGTCGGCGTAATTGTCGAAATCGCGCGCCGACACCTGCGCGGCATTGCCGCCGCTGATGTAGCTTACGACCGCGTCGATCAACCCGTTCCAGCGGCAGCCCGGCGCGAGCAGTTCGGCCAGGGCGACATCGGGCTCTTGCCGCGCCGCCGCACCGGCGCGCTCGTAGAGGCCGTCGAGCGCGTCGGAAAATTCGCGCTGGTCGGCCGGCGAGAATCCGAGCGGAAGCGAGGGTCCCGCCCAGGGCGGCGGCGTCTTGTCGATGCTGTAGCCGACAAGCTCCGCGATCCGGCTCCACGGATTGCGGTCGGCGGAATGCAGCCAGCCGCAACCGAGATCAAGGGCGCAATCCAAGGCATCGTTGACGGTCCAGGCCCGCCCGCCGAGGCGCGAGCGCGCCTCGACGATCAGGCAGCCGATGCCCGCTTCTTGCAGGCGCCGGCCGGCCGCCACGCCGGCCGCGCCGCCGCCGACGATGACGACCTCGGTGTCGCTATGGTTCATTGCAGGAATGTCCGCGTAACGTGAAACGACGAGATGACGAGCGCGCTGATATAGCAATGCGCGATCGGGAAGCGAAGCGCCGCGCGGACTTCCCCGACGCCGCCGGAAAAGCAAGAAACGGTATTATCGAGAATCGGCGGCAAAGATTGCCGTGACGGAAGAACGGTGATAGCTGCGCCCTGCCGGCAGGATTCGACCCGGCCCGCGAACAAAACAAATGAATCAAATTCGAGAATATCACTCGCGACGTCGAGGCACGGGTCCAGCTGCGTGGCAGAATGTCTCTCGCAGATCAACACCAATGTGACTACCATTCAAACCGGTTTCGCGGTTCCTTTGGGCAATATCGGATAAAGGCGGCCATGACAGAAAACTCCAAAGCTTTGCCAAAACTGATCGTTCGCCGGGCCGTGCCTGTCGACATCCCGGGCATACGCACGCTCATGGCCAAGGCCTATCCGTCTTTCGGGGCCGCCGGAGTTTATTCGGAAGCACAGTTGCAAGGCCAAATACGGCAGTTTCCGGAAGGCCAGTTCGTGGCGACCTACGAGGGCAAAGTCATCGGTTATTGCGCCACCTTCCGCATCCCGGAATCGCTCGCGCTGCAACCGCACGATTGGGCAACGATCACCGGACGCGGCTATGCGTCGCGCCACGACCCGCAGGGCGACTGGATGTACGGCATGGATGTGTGCGTCGATCCCGATTTCCGCGGGCAACGCATCGGACAGCGCCTGTACAACGAACGGCGGCGCCTGTGCCAAGATCTGCGGCTCAAAGGCATCGTCTTCGCCGGCCGAATGCCGAACCTGGCGCGCCGTTGGAAAACGGTCGGTTCGGCCGAGAACTATCTCAAGCTCGTTGTCGAGGGAAAACAGCGAGACCCCGTGATCGGATTTCAAATCCGCAACGGCTTCGAACCGATCGGCATTCTGCCGGACTACCTGCCGCTCGACCAGGACTCGCGCGGCTACGCCACCCATATGATATGGAGGAACCCCCAGGTGCCGCCCGATGCCACGGCGACACCGACGCGTCCGTTGCGGCGACCGCAGACGATTCGCGTCGCCGCCGTGCAATATCAATTGCGCGCGGTGGCCTCGTTCGAGGAATTCGCCCATCAGGTCGAATATTTTGTCGACGTCGTCGCCGACTACAAGGCCGACTTCGCGGTGTTCCCCGAACTGTTCACGCTGCAATTGCTGTCGATCGAAAACCGCAAGATCCCGGCCGCCGATGCGATCGCGGCGCTGACCAATTATACCGGCCGCTTCAAGGACATGATGAGCCGCTTGGCGGTGAGCTACAACGTCAACATCATCGGCGGCTCGCATCCGACGCGCGAGACGGACGGCGAGGTGTACAATATTTCGTACGTATTCCTGCGCGATGGCCGCATCCACGAGCAGCACAAGATTCATCCCACGCCGAACGAGCGCTATTGGTGGAACATCAAGGGCGGCAGCAAGGTGAGCGTCATCGACACCGACTGCGGTCCGGTGGGGGTCGCCATCTGTTACGATTGCGAGTTTCCCGAGCTCACGCGGTTTCTCACCGACCAGGGCGCCGCGATCCTGTTCGTGCCGTTCTGCACCGACGAGCGGCAGGCCTATATGCGCGTACGCTACTGCGCGCAGGCGCGAGCGGTCGAGAATCAATGCTACGTCGTATTGGCGGGGAACGTCGGCAATCTTCCGAAAGTCGAGAACATGGATATTCAATACTCGCAAAGCTGCGTGCTGACGCCCTGCGATTTTCCGTTCGCGCGCGACGGCGTGGCGGCCGATACCGCGCCCAATGTCGAAATGGTGGCCATCGCCGATCTGCATATCGACAGTCTTTATGCGGCCCGGCAAGGCGGCGCCGTTCAGAATCTGAAGGATCGGCGCTTCGACCTCTATTCCGTGATCTGGCGCGGTCATTGATGCGCGAGCGACGGCCGGCGGCGATGCCGGCAACGTCATTGCGCACGATGACGACCGGTTACGAGAACGGGTGCGGACGATCATGACCGCGGCGTCGCTGCGGAGAATTGCGAAATTCTCGCCGCCGCGCGCCGCGCCGGAATGACGCGCGCTATCATGGGGCCATGCACGGGCGGGACGCGAAACGCCGGGTCCGATGGCCCCGGCGTCGGTCGCGAAAACAAGAAAACCTGTACCGAAGACGGCGTCAGTGATTGCCGGGACCGAAGTACGGCGATCCAACCAGGACGATGATCCAGATCACCGCCAACGAACCGATAGCGTAGAGCAGTACCTCCATGTTGCGCTCCCTGGCTGTTGACTGTTTTTTTTGATTGGCGGGGAAGCATAGCCGGTTCCGCGCTTCGGTACAGCGGGCCGGCGGGCGCGGGGGCGAGCGGCCGGCGCTATTTGACGTCGGCCTTGTTGTCGAGACACAGGAACGACCCGATCTTCTTATCGAAGCTGCTGCCGAGCGTCGGGTATTTGCCCGGCGCCAGCCGCATGGCGTCGCCCTTGAAATCCGGCTCCGTGAAGAAATCCCAGGTGCCCGACTTCACCTCGATCGAAGCGATGGTATTGTCCCATTCGTCCAGTTCCGGCTGGTCTTCGTTGGTCTCATCCGTCTGCCCGCCGAAATTCGGCTCCGAGAAGATATCGACCACGCAAGAGCCTGCCGGCGGCGGCGAAGGCGCCGGCGGTATCGGCTCGGTGACCGCCGGCCGCGGCACCGGCGGCGTCGCCTCGGCGCGCGGGCAGAGCTTCACGCATTGCGTGACGGTTTCGCCTTCCTCGGTCTGCACGTCCTGCCAGCGCAGCACGCAGCCATCAGGCGTCGGACCGGAGCAATAGGATTCTCCAACTTCCACGTAGCTTTCGGGCCAGTAATAGGTCGAGCCGTACCAATAGCCGCCGAGCACGCCGAGCGGGACCAGCGTCAGCCAACGATTGCCCCACCAGAAGCGGCGCGGGCCACGCCACCACCACCCGCCGCCGACGCGGCCAACGCGCCCAACACGGCCAACACGACCGACGCGACCAACGCGACCAGCACGTCCGACACGGCCAACACGTCCCGCACGGCCAACACGACCGGTGCGGCCAACACGTCCGGTGCGACCGGCACCGGTTCGGCCGATACGGCCAGCTCGCCCGGTGCGACCGGCGCCCGTTCGTCCGGTGCGGCCAGCCCGCCCGGTACGGCCGGCACCCGTTCGTCCGGTGCGGCCAGCCCGCCCGGTACGGCCGGCACCCGTTCGTCCGGTGCGGCCAGCCCGCCCGGTACGGCCGGCACCCGTTCGGCCAATGCGTCCAGCACGCCCGGTACGACCGGCACCGGTTCGGCCGATACGGCCAGTGCGTCCGATGCCCGCGCGGCCAGCTCTGCCAGCCCCCGCCCGACCGATGCCGGCACCCGCGCGTCCAGGCCGCGCTTGACCAAAGCTCGCAGCGCCGCGACCGCCAAAGCCACCACGCCCACCGATACCGCCGCGTCCGCCAAATCCGCCACGTCCGCCAAATCCGCCGCGGCCTCCGCCCCGCCGCTGCGCCGACAGATCAGTTCGCTCATTTTGTGGCTTGGCGCCGGTATCCGAAGCGCGCATCGGCGATCGCGGATCCTGTACCGCCGGGCTCGGTGCGGTCTGCGCCGGCGCGCGGGTGACCGGACCGACCAGAAACGCGGACGCGATCACCAACACAAATGCGAACGCCGAACGTGCCGTAATTATACGCATTACCAGTCGCCCTTGGTCGCGCCAACGCAAGAAAACGAAACGGCATGGGACTTGTTCCCATTAACCAAGAGCAGGACGCGCTCGGATTCGCGCTCTCGCAAAAGAGAGTTCATGAATAGTTGCATCGAGCACGCGACAGCCGCGACCTGCAGTGCGATGCCGCCCTTGATCTCCGGCCACAGGCCTCTCGGGCCGCATATCTATGGTGATCGCCGCGCCGGCGTGCGCCTCGACTCGACAGATGCGGCCTTCGTCAAATCGTCTGCGGACATCCGCGAATGTCGTGCGCATGCTGCGCGCAAAAACGACTTCGCCCGGGCCGTTGCGGGGCCCGGGCGAGGATCGCTTGCGCCGTCGTGACGGCGGAGAGTGTCGAGGACGCTACTTGTTGTCCTCAACCTTGCTATCGAGACAGAGGAACGACCCGATCTTCTTGTTGAAGGTATCGGTGAGCGTCGGGTATTTGCCCGGCGTCAGCCGCATCGCGTCGCCCTTGAAGTCGGGCTCCGTGAAGAAGTCCCAGGTACCGGACTTCACCTCGATCGAAGCGATGGCCTTGTCCCATTCGGCCAGTTCCGGCTGGTTCTCGTCGGTCTCATCCGTCTCCCCGGCGAAGTTGGGCTCCGAGAAGATATCGACCAAGCAAGCTCCTGCCGGAGGCGGCGGCGGCGCCGGCGGGATCGGCTCGCTGACGGCCGGTGCAGGCACCGGCGGCGGCGCGTCCGCCCGCGGGCAGAGCTTCACGCACTGCCTGACGATTTCGCCTTCCTCGGTCTTCACGTCTTCCCAGCGCAGCACGCAGCCGTCCGGCGTGGGACCCGAGCAGTACGGTTCGGTGACCGACACATAGCTGTCGGGCCAGTAGTAGGTCGAGCCGTACCAGTAGCCGCCGACCACACCGAGCGGCACCAGGGTCAGCCAGCGATTACGCCACCAGAAGCGGCGCGGCCCAGGCCACCACCCGCCGACACGTCCGATACGACCGATGCGACCGACACGCCCCACACGTCCAACGCGACCGATACGTCCGACGCGTCCGACGCGACCAACACGTCCGACGCGACCCACGCGACCAACACGTCCAACGCGACCCACGCGACCAACACGTCCAACGCGGCCGACACGACCCACGCGGCCAACACGTCCGACACGACCCGTGCGGCCAACACGTCCGACACGTCCGACACGGCCCGTGCGACCAACACGTCCGACGCGGCCGACGCGACCCGTGCGACCAACACGCCCGGTACGACCGGCGCCCGTACGACCAACACGACCGGTGCGACCGACACGTCCCGTGCGACCAATGCGCCCGGTACGTCCGGCACCCGTACGCCCGACGCGGCCCGTACGACCAACGCCAGTGCGACCAGTGCGGCCAACGCGACCGGTGCGACCCGCGCCAGTTCGACCAATCCGTCCAGCACGGCCGGTGCGCCCGGTACGGCCCGCGCCCGTACGCCCAATGCGGCCGGTACGGCCAACGCCGGTGCGGCCGGCGCGACCAGTACGGCCAACACCAGTTCGGCCGGTGCGGCCGGCACGACCAGTACGGCCAACGCCAGTTCGGCCGGTACGGCCAACGCCAGTTCGGCCGGCGCGACCAGTACGGCCAACGCCAGTTCGGCCGGCGCGACCGGTACGGCCGGCGCCGGTGCGACCGGTGCGCCCGGTCACATTGCGACGCTGACGTTGCGTTTGCGCCGACAGATCGGAACTGGGCTTCGTACTGGCGCCCGGCACTTGCGTCGTCGCAGCGGCATTGTTTTGGGCCAGTGCTTTCGAGCCGGGCATAACCACCAACGCGGCGGCGATGGCCAGCAAGAACAGCAAGACCAAACGCGATCGAAGTCTTGCAGATGATTCTGGTCTTGCAGGGGATCTAGGTCTTGTCATGAAGCCACCTCGCCCGCTGTAGAGAGAAAACAAAGGTGATAACGAGTAAAGAACCGTCGGCCACTTCTCCTTGACATATGTCAACGCCGATATACGAGCGTTGTTTCATAAGTTTGCTAAATTGCAAAATTGTATTCAATCGACAACGAAGTTCGCCGTTGCGAACAGCGCTCGAGCCTTGCCGCGATATTTCCCGGCTCGTATTTCGTCCGCGCCGATGGTCGCGCCCAGACAGCCTGTCGTTCTCGCGGCGAGAATAACAGCTCAATAACAAGATCGATCCGCGCCGATCTTGAGGCACCCACGGGCGCGCGCACCCATCGACGTGCTCAATATCCGTCATCCGACGCGCGACGCACACTGCGGCATGTGCGCGCATCATGTGCGCGCATCACGCCATGCGCCGTTTCGCGCAGTCCAGTGAAACAACTTCTTCGCCCGGACCATTGCGGAGCCCGGGCGAAGATCGCTTGCGCCGTCGTGACGGCGGAGAGTGCCGAGGACGCTACTTGTTGTCCTCAACCTTGTTATCGAGACAGAGGAACGACCCGATCTTCTTGTTGAAGGTACCGGTGAGCGTCGGGTACTTGCCCGGCGCCAACCGCAGCGCGTCGCCCTTGAAGTCGGGCTCCGTGAAGAAGTCCCAGGTACCGGACTTCACCTCGATCGAAGCGATGATCTTGTCCCATTCGCCCAGATCCGGCTGGTTCTCGTCGGTCTCATCCGTCTCCCCGGCGAAGTTGGGCTCCGAGAAGATATCGACCAAGCAAGCTCCTGCCGGAGGCGGCGGCGGCGCCGGCGG
>Ga0180222_1001128_pt1 | contig 30793 bp, 16 predicted proteins | sample eDN5th37CKraftOP_FD_151336 | JGI IMG/M metagenome (GOLD analysis project Ga0180222, IMG submission 151336) | Enriched Organic Plus compost microbial communities from Emeryville, California, USA - eDNA 5th pass 37_C Kraft OP (version 2) (version 2) ...
GGATTCCCGGCGTGGAGGGCCTGACCTACCGCACCAACCTTGGACTCAACTTCCGTCAGAACAATGATGGCAGCTATACTGGACAGGGTGTATTCAGTGGCACCCCGGACAATGTGTCCACAGCTTCGGTCGCAAACGGCAGGACGGTACAATGGGTAATGGAAAATCTGCTGACTTACGATCGTACCTTTGCGCAAAAACATAACCTCAATTTGGTGGCTCTTTATTCGGCGGAGCAGAACACCACCAACAGCACGCTGATATCGGCCCGCGATATTCCGATCGATGCGTTCCAGTTCTATAACATCGGCCGCGCCCAGGGGGAGATCATTGTCAACCCTGACCAGCAAGGCTATGCCAAAAGCAGCCTGATGTCTTTTATGGGCCGCGCCATGTATACCTTTGACAACCGCTACATGCTGACGATGACCATGCGCCGCGACGGCTCCTCGCGACTGGCACCGGGGCACAAGTGGCATGCCTATCCGGCGATTTCGGCAGGATGGAATATCCACAACGAGAAGTTCATGTCCGCCTTGCCATGGATAAACCAGCTCAAGCTGCGCCTGGGCTACGGTCAGACGTCCAATCAGGCGGTAGATCCGTACAAGACCCTGGGCTTGCTGAGTACAAGACCGTATAATTTTGATACGCAGTTCCTGACCGGCTACTACATGTCCGAATTGCCCAATCCTTCGCTGGGCTGGGAGTTTTCCAAGACGTACAACTACGGTCTGGACTTCGGTCTCTTCAACAATAGGGTCAGTGGTACCATGGAATACTATGTACAGAATACCGACAATATATTGCTGCGTGTGGGACTGCCACCGACAAACGGTGGGGGTAGCTACATGGCCAATATCGGAAAGACGCAGAACAAAGGCTTTGAACTCTCCCTCAACGGTGCCGTGATCGATAATGAAAACGGCTGGAAATGGGATGTGGGAGTCAACCTCTATGCCAACCGCAATAAACTCGTTGAACTGACCTCAGGAAGCCAGCGCGATGAAGGCAACCAATGGTTTGTCGGCTATCCGATCGATGTGATCTATGACTACAAGAAAATTGGCTTGTGGCAGGCCGATGACCCCTATAGGGATATCCTGGAGCCGGGAGGTAACGTGGGGATGATCAAAGTGGAATATACCGGAGAGTACGACGCAAATGGTGTGCCTACACGGGCGATCGGTGCTGCGGACCGGCAGATCATCAATATTCAGCCTAATTTTCTGGGGGGCTTCAATACGCGTCTGGCCTACAAAAATGTCGACCTGAATGTGGTGGGTACCTTCCAGAATGGGGGTACGCTGATCAGTTCGCTCTACGGAAGTACCGGTTACCTCAACCAGCTGAATACCCGCGCGGGCAACAACGTGAGCGTTGAATACTGGCGTGAAGACCGCACGGATGCCAAATATCCGAAACCAGGCGGCATACAGAGTGGCGACAACCCCAAATATGGCAGCACACTGGGCTATTTTGATGCCTCATACTTAAAGGTGCGTACCATTAGCATGGGCTACAACTTCAAACAGAAATGGGTAGAACGCATGGGCATCGGCCGTCTGCGCCTCTATGCGACGGTGGAAAATCCATTCGTCCTATTCTCGCCCTACCACAAGGAATCGGGCGGTGATCCGGAACCCAACTCCTATGGCGACGAGAATGTGGCCGTGGGTGGCCTGAGACGGATACTGGTGGTCGGTACGAATACACCGGCAATGAGAAGTTATATTCTGGGGCTCAATCTTTCATTTTAAAACATTCAGGCATGAAAACTTTCAATTCAAAACTTATCATAGGGCTCTGCCTTGGTTCACTGATGCTCGGCATGAACAGCTGCTCCAAATTTTTGGATGAACAGCCCAGAGGAATCTTTACGCCGGGGGATTTTAAGACACCCAACGGTATCAACAACAGTATTGTGGGACTCTATGCCCACTTGCGCAACATATATGGACAGGCGTATTATTACAACGCCTGCCTGACGGGGACCGACGAGGTGACCTATGCGCAGAGTGCGGACGAAAACTTTCAGGTGATGGACTTTACAGGTCTCAGTACGATGACGGCTGTAAATAGCAGGGCGGATGTGGCATGGCAGGCCGCCCTGCCCAACATCAACATGGCCTCGGGCATCATCGAGAATGCACCGGCAGTGGGCACCTCGCCCGCGATCATTGCCGAGGCACACTTTTTCCGGGCATTTGATTATTTCCTGCTGGTGCAGACTTTCGGTGGCGTGCCGCTAGACCTGGGTGGTGGCGAACTCAAGTACAGCACCTCTGTGGAGCGTAAGTCCAAACGCAATACCGTGGCCGAAGTGTATACCCGGGGCATCTTTCCGGACCTGATCAAGGCGATCAGCGATCTACCCGATGCGCCGCGCTTAAAGGGTGCCGTGAGCAAGACGGTGGCCCGCTTATATCTGGCGAAGGCCTACCTGACCTACGCCTGGTGGCTGGAAAATCCGAAAAATATACCGACTTATCCGGAGACCGCACGGACGGATCCTGATGGCAAGACCAGCGCCTGGTATTTCCAGCAGGCTTACGACATAGCCGTGGCTGCTATTGAAAACCCGGGACCGTATGGCCTGCAGCCGACCTTTTACGATGTCAACGTCGGGACTAATGACCGCAACAACGAGATCCTGCTCTTTGCCGACCATACCGAGGACAGCGAGCTGTACAATGGCGGTAGTCTGAGCTATGGCAGTGGCGGTGCACCCGACAACTTTGCGGGCTGGATGATGACCTGGAATTACACGTCGATCACGAGCTCCAAAACAACGGCATGGAATACCGCCGATCTGGTGAACTCGGTACAGCGGGAGGCCGCGCAGGCATTGGGGCGCCCATGGACACGGATGGCACCGACGATCAATGTGGTGACCGAAACCTTTGCCGACAAAACCAACGACTCGCGCTACGACGGCACCTTCACGACGGTGTACCGCGGCAACTGGAACAAGGCAAATATCAGCGACCCTTCCTTGTTTAACGCCAATAACATGCCCGTCAAACCGGGAGAGGCCATCCTGACATTCTTGAATGAGGAGCCACAGACGCCGATCAACTATGACAACAAAACCTATAAGAGCAGTATCGGGGCGGGGGTACTCCCCGGCAGGGCCGACTATGTGATCTCTCCGGAGGGCATCAGCCGCCGTGTCTATCCTGGACTGTGGAAGCTGGGCCCTTACCGCACCGACAACGGCAATGGCTTGGGACAACCCAATGCGGGTAGCACCCGGCCGTTCAATATTGCCAAGTTTTCCGAGCTGTACTTTATCGCTGCCGAGGCGGCAGTGAAGGGTGCAACGGCCAAAGCCGGCAAGAGTGCACGCGACCTGGTCAACGTGATTCGCGGCCGCGCGGGGGTATGGCGCTGGGACAACAACGGCAACACGGCCAAGGAAGCCAACCGCCGTGCCGAAATGCTGGCTGCGACGCCGGCTCAGATTACGCTCAATTTCATCCTGGCCGAACGTTCGCGTGAGTATTACGGCGAGGGCTACCGTTGGTATGACCTCGTGCGTACACAGACTTGGTCCGACATTGCTAAAACCTATCGCATTGCCGGTTCGAATGTTGGTGACCACACGGCAGCAACCTTCACCCGAACTATACAGCCCTTCCACTACCTGCGGCCTATCCCGCAGGGACAGCTGGATGCCATGGATATGTCGGCAGACGAAAAAGCAGCTTACCAGAATCCGGGATATAACTAATAGGACTGCAGGACATGCCATCTGTACAGGATGAGCAGTCCTGCACCGCTATTTGTGGAATGTGCAATCGTATGAAGATGAAAAAAAGAAAAGCCTGTGCTCTTGTCCTGACCTTAGCTCTGTTCCTCTATGCTGCAGTCTCGTCCGCAGCGGTGCGGCTGCCTGCGCTGATAGCAGATCGTATGGTGCTGCAGCGTGATACCGAACTGAAAATCTGGGGCTGGGCCGACAGCGGTGAAAAAATAACCGTACGTTTTCGTGGCCAAAGCTACCTGACTGAGGCGGATGCGGCAGGTAACTGGGCCATCAGGCTGCCGGCACAGAAAGCCGGAGGTCCCTATCTGCTGCAGGTGAATGAGATCGCTATCCGCGATGTCCTGATCGGCGATGTATGGCTTTGCTCGGGGCAGTCCAATATGGAGACACCGATAGAAAGGCTGGTAGAACGCTTTCCGGAGATCAATGAATCTAATAACCATATGGTCCGTTATTTTAAGGTGCCGACACAGAGTGCACTGGACCACCGCAGCGAAATAACCGGCGGTCGCTGGTACTCCGCTGTAGCCTCAGAAGTGATGAACTGGACGGCATTGGCCTATTTCTATGCACAGCAGAGCTATGCTCATACCGGTGTACCCGTGGGCATGCTCGTGTCGAGCCTCGGCGGCTCGAATATCGAAAGCTGGATCAGCCAGGATCAGCTAAAAGAATTTCCGCGGCTGCTGCTCGACCACTCCGCACTGGACAGCATGCAGCTGGCGCAGCAGGACCGCGGTATCCGGGACTGGATAAAGCCAGACTGGGACGACAGCAGCTGGCCGACCTTTACCGTGCCGGGATGGTGGCGGGACCAGCAACTGCATAACAAGGGAGTGGTCTATTTTAGAAAATCATTTGAATTGCCAGCCGAGCTGGCGGGGCGGTATGGCATGTTGTACCTAGGGACCCTGATCGACAGTGATTCGGTATTTGTCAATGGCCACTTTGTGGGTGCCACCGGCTATATGTATCCGCCTCGCAAGTACCCCGTACGGGCAGGTATCCTGCGCGCTGGGCACAATACCGTGACGGTACGCCTGCGGTCTAATACAGGTAATGGAGGATTTGTGGAAGGCAAGGCTTATAAGCTGCTGGTGAATGACAACGAGATCAATCTGTCTGGACCCTGGAAATATCAGGTAGGCATGGATCCCGATCTGGCCAAAAGCTATCTACCGCGGCTCCAAAATATAAATGAAGTGGGATCAAAGCTCTATAACGGCATGATCTATCCGATAAAAGACGTGGCCGTGAGCGGCGTGATCTGGTACCAGGGGGAGGCCAATACGGGCAGTCCGCAGACCTACGAACAGTATCTGCGTCTGCTGATCAAAGACTGGCGCCTGACGTTGGAGCGCCCGCAGCTACCTTTTTTGCTGGTGCAGCTACCTAATTATATGCGCAAACAGGAGCGCCCCTCTGAATCGGGATGGGCGGGTGTACGGGAAGCGCAGTTTAAGGTAACCCGTGACGTTCCCTATACAGCGTTGACGGTCAACTATGATATTGGCGAGTGGAACGATATTCATCCTCTGAATAAAAAAGACCTTGCTGCACGGTTGCTGCTGGCTGCCCGCAAACTGGTGTACGGTGAAAAGCTGGTAAGCTCAGGACCCGCCTATGAGCGTATGGAAATCAAGGACAGCAGGATCGTGCTCTTTTTTAAGGAGGTCGGCACTGGACTGGCAAGCAGGGACGGGCAGCCATTGAGACACTTTGCCATCGCTGGGCAGGACCGCCGGTTTGTCTGGGCTGACGCTGTTGTCAAGGGCAATACCGTCGTGGTCAGTCATAGGGATATAGCCCACCCCGTGGCGGTACGCTATGCCTGGAGTGATAATCCGGAGGATGCTAATCTGATCAACAGGCAACAGCTGCTGGCCTCTCCGTTCCGGACCGACAGCTGGTGATTTTTTAACCGTGGAAATTTGTTTTACAAAATATGGATAATAACATGAAGGCGGCGATAATTCAGGGCAGAACTTATCTTGGCATAGAATTGGGTTCGACGAGAATTAAAGCTGTATTGGTTAATGATACATGTGAACAGCTAGCGTCAGGCCTATATGATTGGGAAAATCAGCTGATAGCTGGGTATTGGACATATAGCCAGGACGAGATAATTAACGGACTTCAAAAAGCGTATGCGAGATTGGCTATGGAAGTCAAAAATCGCTACGGTGTTTTATTAACGCGGGTGGCGGCCATAGGCTGTTCGGCGATGATGCAGGGCTATATTGCTGTCGACAAAACCGGAAAACTGCTGGTGCCGTTCCGCACCTGGAGGAATATGACCACAGCAGCCGCGGCAGCGCAGCTGACTGAGCGCTTCCAGTTTAAAATCCCGCAGAGGTGGAGCATAGCTCATTTGTTTCAGGCCGTTCTGAATCGGGAGGAGCATGTTGCTCAGATAGATTATGTAACGACACTGGCTGGCTATATCCACTGGCGCCTCACCGGAGAAAGGTACTTGGGAATTGGTGATGCTTCCGGTATGTTTCCTGTTGATCTGACTAAAAGAAAGTTTGATGAGAATAAGTTAGCGGTTTTTGATAACCTGATTGCCCAAAGGGAATATTCCTGGAACCTGATCGATATCTTGCCTACTATTCGCGTTGCAGGTGAACCTGCGGGGCACCTTAGTGTCGAAGGAGCCCAGTTATTGGATCCTTCTGGCACGCTGGAGGCGGGTATCGCGATGTGTCCTCCGGAAGGAGATGGTGGTACCGGGACTGTGGCTACAAATAGCGTGAATATACGCGCGGGGAATATCTCTGTAGGTACATCCATTTTTGCCCAGTTTGTACTGGAAAAAGAACTGTCTAAGATATATCCTGAGATTGATATCATGGCAACCCCAGATGGGAAGCCGGTTGGTATAATCCTTGCCAATAACTGCTCCGGCGATATCAACGCATGGGTAAATTTATTCCGTGAGTTTTATCAGGCGATGGGACTTGTGCCGGACATGGATAGGATTTATGAAACGCTATTTAACAAAGCCATGGATGCAGAACCCGACGGAGGAGCATTGTTGAGCTACGGCTATTATTCCGCAGAAAGTATCACCGGTGTCGATGTCGGCCGGCCGCTTTTTGTCCGGTGCCCTGAAAGTCGCTTTAATTTATCCAACTTTATGCGTACACATCTATTTTCTGCTTTTGCTGCACTCCGCTTGGGAATGGATATGTTAACAAATGGAGAGCACATCCGGATCGAACAGATTAAAGCACATGGCGGTCTGTTCAAAACCCGTCTTCCCGCGCAAAAAATATGCGCGGCGGCACTCGATACACCCGTTTCGGTGATGGCTACGGCCGGAGAGGCGGGCGCTTAGGGGATGGCAGTTCTGGCATCCTTTATGGTCAACAGAAAGGATGCGGAAACATTATCTAGCTACTTATCTGACCGCGTTTTTGTACGGTTAGAAGAACAGATTGTCGATCCGGAGCCCAGAGATGTAGAAGGTTTCACTGTTTTTATGAACCGGTATAAGCAGGGTTTAGCCATTGAGCGCACGGCTGGCGAATATTTCATGGAAGATAACCTTTCTGACGGCTAAACATGACAAGTTTGAAAAAGGATGCACTGGACCGAAAGATAAATCCCTTCAACCAGGGGAACGCGACAGCCTATCCCATTCTCTTTATGTTGAGTTGCTGCCACTTGTTTAACGATACCATTCAATCGCTCATACCAGCGATCCATCCGGTCGTCAAAGAATCATTTCAACTGAATTTTTCTCAGATCGGGCTGATTGTCTTTGTCTTCCAGCTATCTTCCTCGATCATGCAGCCGCTGATCGGATTTATCACCGATAGGAAACCTTATCCATATCTATTTCCGGTGAGTATGCTGTTTAGTCTCCTGGGCTTAGTCACGTTGGCTTTGGCCAGCAGTTACGGTTGGTTACTTATGGCTGTGGTGACAGTCGGTGCAGGATCCGCTATTTTTCATCCGGTAGCATCGAGAATTGCGTATGTGGCATCAGGAGCAAAACGCGGGTTTGCCCAGTCTCTTTTTCAGCTCGGCGGTAATGTCGGAACGGCAATGGGCCCTATACTTGCTGCGGTGTTGATCGCTCCATATGGTAAAAAAAATGTACTGTGGCTGTTGCCGGTAGCATTGCTGGCAATGGGGATATTGTACCGAATAGCATCTTGGTACAAACCAAAGAGCAGAACGGCGCCTACGGAGGACAAAAATGGATCGCAGTATACTGAAATGGTAGAGAGCCGGGGTAAGAGGATTGTTGTTCCCCTGGCTATTTTGTTGCTATTGATCTTCTCAAAGTATTTTTATTCGGCAAGCCTGTCGAGCTACTACACATTTTACCTGATGGATAAATTTGCACTTTCAGTGAGGGAATCTCAGGTTTATCTGTTCGTTTACTTATTGGCGGTAGCCGTCGGTACGATGATTGGAGGAGCCTTGGCCGACCGGATAGGCGGAAAGAATGTTATTTTATTTTCAATATTCGGGGCATCGCCCTTTACGTTAGTTTTACCCCATTCAAATTTAATCTGCACGGTCATATTAACTGTCATCATTGGTTTAATTATAGCGTCTGCCTTTTCAGCAATCGTGGTGTATGCACAGGAGCTTTTACCCGGAAACGTGGGAATGGTGTCGGGACTCTTTTTTGGACTCTCTTTCGGAATGGCAGGGATTGGATCAGCTGTATTGGGAAAAATCGCCGACAGTTCTGGTATAGACCTTGTCTATCGTATATGTGCATTCTTACCACTCATAGGGGTGGTTGCTGTTTTTTTACCGGATCGGAGGGTGGAGAAAGTGTTTTGATTTTTGTCTGAAAAAGTCAAAACTATTTTGCTTAAAAATTGTTTTTTAATTGATTGTAATCATAGGTTAGTTAAAACATAGGTAATGGGTAGTTTTTAAGGCTGGGTCAGGTAATGGGCTCAGCCTTTTTTTACGCTATCTGCTCAGCAGCAACACAAAAAGCATTTAATGGCACTCCCTAAAATTCCGCTGGATGCCGGTTATTAAAAATGTATTTTTGGACGATAGAATGGCGTAAGCGGACGTATTATAAAAGAATTTTACAAGATGATGAATCCGGAAACAAGCAATCAGGACCGGGGTTTTGTTCAGGTGCGCGGTGCGAAAGAGCATAACCTGAAAAATATAGATGTGGATATTCCCAGAGACAAGCTGGTCGTTTTCACGGGGATATCGGGCTCAGGAAAGTCCTCACTGGCCTTTGGTACCATCTATGCCGAAGCACAGCGCAGGTACCTTGAGTCGGTGTCGCCCTATGCACGGCGTCTGTTCAACCAGATGTCGGTGCCGAAGGTGACGGCTATCCATGGGCTGCCGCCCGCTGTGGCCCTGCAGCAGAGCCGCGGCGGTACCACCATCCGATCCACGGTAGGAAGCGTGACCACCATATCCAATTTGTTGCGCATGCTGTATTCGCGTGCTGGTGATTACCCCGCCGGGCAGCCGATCATCTATGCAGAAGAGTTTTCGCCCAACACGCCCGAAGGTGCCTGCCCCAAGTGCCATGGTATCGGCCGTATCTATGACGTCACCGAAAAGTCGATGGTGCCGGACGATTCGCTGTCCATAAGGGAGCGCGCTATTGCTGCCTGGCCCTCGGCCTGGCAGGGCCAAAACCTGCGTGAAATATTGATGACACTGGGGTATGACGTAGACAAGCCCTGGAGAGACTTGCCACAGAAGGACCGCGACTGGATTTTATTCACTGACGAGACGCCCACTGTGCCCGTCTATTCAGGGCTGTCGGCAGAGGAAATGAAAAAAGCCGCTGAAAAGAAAATGCCGCCTAGCTATATGGGTACGTTTTCCAGTGCACGGCGCTATGTCTTTCAGACGTTCGCCAATACCAACAGCCAGCTGATGAAGCGCCGCGTATCCCAATATATGCTGAATACCGAATGCCCCCTCTGTCAGGGGAAACGGCTCAAAAAAGAGTCGTTGTCGGTCAAATTTGAAGGTGATGACATCGCTGAAATGGCCGCCCGGCCGCTGTCGGAGCTACTGCAGATATTCAAAACCTATGCAGCAGGGGAGCACCTGCAAAGGCATAGGGGCAAGCATCCGGAAAAAGCGATCGTGGCGCAGCATATCGCACAGGACCTGGTGGCCAGGTTGAAGATCATGATCGATCTAGGGCTTGGTTACCTCACCTTGGAGCGGACGACACCGAGCATATCGCCGGGGGAGCTGCAGCGGCTGCGCCTGGCAACGCAGGTACATTCCAATCTCTTCGGTGTCATCTACGTGCTCGACGAACCTTCGGCGGGTCTGCACCCCGCAGATACGGAAGCACTGCTGGCTGTATTGCAACAATTGAAAGATGCGGGCAATTCGATTTTTATCGTCGAACATGAGGTCGACATCATCCGGCATTGCGACTGGATCGTGGATGTGGGCCCCAAAGCAGGGACGAAGGGCGGGGAAATCCTATACAGTGGTCCACTGGACGGTCTGCAGTCGGTAAAACAGTCGCTGACGCGGCAGTTTATCCAGCCGCGGGCCATGGTCAAAAAGGAGATCCGGAAAGCAGCGCATTGGCTGCAGCTCAGTCAGGTCTGCCGCAACAATGTCAGGAACCTTGAGGTGTCCTTTCCGTTGGGGGTGCTGACCAGCATCACGGGCGTCTCGGGATCCGGCAAAAGCAGCTTGGTGAGTCAGGCCCTGGTGGATCTGATATCAGACTATCTGGGGCAGGAACCGGAAGATGCCAAGGAAGAGAATCCCGAACTGTCTGATGGCAACCTGATCCGTAGTTTGGGTGTGATAACGGATGGCATGCAGCACATCAAACGGCTGGTGCGGGTGGACCAAAAACCAATCGGCCGGACCCCGCGGTCAAATCTGGCGACCTATACAGGCCTGTTTGACAAAGTGCGTCAGCTGTTTGCCAGCACGCCGCTGGCCAAAAGTCGTCGCTATGATGTGGGACGCTTTTCGTTTAACGTGGCCAAGGGCCGCTGTGCCCACTGCAAAGGGGAAGGTTTTGTGATGGTCGAACTGTTGTTTCTGCCCAGTGTTTATACTCCCTGTCCGACCTGTAAGGGCACCCGGTACAATGAAAAGACCTTGGAGGTCAAATATAACGATAAGAATATCGCCGAGGTGCTCGACCTGACAGTGGACCAGGCGCGAGATTTCTTTGCAGGCGACGCTTCGCTGCGCCAGAGTCTCGATGTGCTGCGGCAGGTAGGACTGGGTTATATCCGGCTGGGACAGCCCGCCACCGAACTGTCGGGCGGTGAAGCGCAGCGCATCAAGCTGGCCACCGAGCTGCAGCGTGTACAGCGGGGCAAGACCCTGTATATTCTGGATGAGCCGACGACGGGGCTGCACCCCGCGGACGTCGAAAAACTCATTGGCCAGCTCAACATGCTGGTGGATGCGGGCAATACCGTCATCACGGTAGAGCACGACATGCATGTGGTAGCGTCGAGTGACTGGGTCATCGACTTGGGCCCAGGTGCCGGAGACGAGGGCGGGACAATTGTTGCTGCCGGCACACCGTCGGAAGTGGCCAAAAACAAGCAGAGCAAAACCGCTAGATACCTGGCGGCCTATCTATAAAAGCGTAAACCTTGGGCCGTAGCTGGCTCAAGGTTTTTTTGATTGTTTCTTAGTCATTGTTTCTTAGTCATTGTTTCAGCAGTCGTTGTGTCGACGATCATGGCTTAGGCGCTTTGTGGTATTTTTGCCATCGCGCGCACGGGGAATGTTCCCACCCCCTTAAACTTGGGCGGCACAGCGCTAAAGGTAAATCCATCTTCTGGCAAAAGATACAGGTTGCAGAGATGTTCCACAATCAGGATCCCGGCACCTAAAAGTGTCGTATGGACAGGCCGCGTCTTGCCCGAGGTGCTGTCGACGTTATGCGAATCGATGCCGACCAATTTGACAGCACACTCTTTCAGAAATAGCGCTGCATCCTCTGTCAGATACGGATGATTCTCATAATACTGCTCGCTATTCCAGAATTGATCCCAGCCGGTATGGATTAATACGGCTTTGTTTCGGATCTCGTGGTTGATCAAATGCTCCCGTGTGATTTCAAGGCTGCTCGAATAGGGGATACGAATCACAGTCGCTTCCAGGTCTGCAAAACACTCGAGTCCGATTTCGGAAAGGTCTTTGCCATGGAGTTTTCCCTGCTCAGGTAATCACAGATGATTGGTGCGGGGAGGCCTTTGTAGGTCACCAGTCCATCCTCGATAGTATGACTGAGATCGACAAATAGATCGCGGGCGGGGGATAGGTCGATCGGCTTGCGTTTGTGGGGTTCCATAAAGATCACTTTGTTCGTAATTTTGGTCTGCCCCACCATCAGGAGCCTCATATCGGCAATAATATAGTCTGCAAGTTCTTTATCCGAGATACTGTCGCCTCCGATGTCGAGCCTAAAGTCTTCCCCCTTGATGCTTCCACCATTGGTAAAGGATATTTCAAAATCAAATTTTACGCGTTTGTCCATGTTTTGGTGTTCCAATTTTAACCATGTATTTCTCCTGCTCTAATATACGTTATTTTGTGCTGCCTGTAGGCAACCGCTGCCGCAATTGAAATCGGCCCTGAAGGCGCTGGATCTATCCAATACCTATAACTATGATGACGGAAAAGCACGAGCACATTTTTGGGCGGCGAACGCATTGTTCAATATAGGACTGTTTAAAGATGGATTCAAACATATCGAGGTATCGAGAATACAAAGTACTATCAGGATAACCTAGAGATCCAATCTGAGACGCATCGGGAGAAAGGCAAGGGATATTTAGGTCTTGGATTAAATCAGCAAGCAATAATGGAGTTTCACTTGCAGTTGGCCTGCACGAGAGGACTAAAGGGAGAGACTCAAAAAAAATCTTATATATATGCATTTGGAAATTTAAGTACTGCATACAATAGGCTGGGGAAATTAGATTCTGTGGAAAAGTATGTTCGGCTGCAATTGGACGGGCTACGCGATCTCGATTAAAAAAAAACATGCATTAATCCACGTAAACGTCTATGATGATCTTGGCGATTTTTATACCAAAAAAGGGATTTTGCGAAAGAAAGCTAGGCGCTTAATGGTCACTCGGCTGCTCTGCAAAGCCAATTCTTAAAACCTGCTCCTTCTGCGTCCAGCTGATATTTTTTATAAGGGTTTAAAATAATAAAACTGCATGCACTAGACAGAAAAATCGCTATTTTTGAAGCTGAGATAACCGGTCTGGATATTCTGATAAAAGCAACCCGACGGGATTAGCCTAACGAAATCGATGAAAAAGCAATTTCTATTTTTTATTCTATTCTTATTTGCGATCAAGGCTTCCGCAGTGGATAGCAGGCAGCATGAGGTGGACTCACTTTTGAATAAAACCAGAGAACTATTTAATGCTGGCCAGCTGTTACCATATATTGAGACGGCCATTAAAGCCCTTAATTTGTCCGAGGAAGCTAACTATGACGCTGGTAAAGCAAAAGCGCATTCCTGGATTGCAGAAGGCCTGGTGCATGTGGGCCTGTTTAAGGAGGGACTGAAACATCTTGAACGTACTGAAACCACCAGATATTACAGAGAAAATATTCTCGCGCAATCCGAAGTACACCGGGTGCGGGGTAGAGCCTACGGTGAGCTCAAGTTGTATCAGCAGGCAATTCGGGAGTTTCGCTTGCAACTAGGACTGATCAGGAATCTGACAGGCGAAAAGCAAAAAAAATCCTATCAGTTTACCTATGAAAATCTTAGTACTGTTTTTGATCAGATCGGACAGCTTGATTCCGTAGAGAAATATAACCGCCTTCAGCTGGACCTGTTGCGGGGGGATGATGAAAAGAAGGAAGTCTTCCGCTATTTGGTGGTGTATGATAACCTGGGCCGGTTGTATATTAAGCGGGGTGATTTTGAGCAGGCACAACAATATCTCGATAAGTCCTTAGCCCTCGTTAAGAAATATAACATCCCAGTTGTTCTGAATACGTATAGTTTGTTGGGTAACTTGGAAGAAAAGAAAGGAAATTTAGAAAAAGCTGCAACCTTTTACGAAAAGAGCCTGACAAGTAAACGGGAAATGGGCAGCAGAAATGGGATGAAGAATTCTTACAGGCAGTTAGCGGATTTTTACCGCACCAATAAGTTGGATAAAGGTAAAGCGAATGAATATGAACTGGCTTTTAGCCGGCTCAATGATTCGCTGGAAAATGAAAATAGGCAGGTCGTGGATATGGTGCTCAACCAGATCCTGAAATTAAAAGATCAGGAATCTGCCACGAAAGTTACTAAATCACTTACCATTTCAATCATTGCACTGGTATCGCTTGTCGTGGCGATCTCATTTTTTGTCTGGCGTGTCAGACACAACCGCAAGTTGCTGGGCCAAAAGGAAGAGGCCCTGCAGGAAACGGAAACGATCAACAGGGAGCTGAGCGAACAGATCGGGGAAAACAAATTCGCCACCCTGCTCGAGCTGGCCAAAAGCAATAATCCGCAGTTCCTGGCTTTATTTACTGAACTTTATCCCGAGTTTATACAGGCCCTGAAAACTTTGGATCCAAGTATCAGAAGTACCGAACTGGAGTTCTGCGCCATGGCTTTTCTAAATTTTACGACCAAAAATATCGCCGAATATACCTTCGTGACCGTCAGGGCGGTACAGGTGCGGAAAAATAGACTACGCAAGAAATTGGTAATCCCCTCGGATGCAGATTTCAATAACTGGATGCAGGAGCTGACGCAGAGAGCCACCACGGCATCCGGCGAAGCTAGCGCATGATCTGTAAAGGGCAGGCAGGTGTGTGTATGTCAATGGAAATAATTAAGTTTGTACCATACCGGTATATGATGCAATCTGTCTATTTCTATTGTTTGTTGCTATGTTCGCTGCTCAGCGGTACTGTCTTTGGACAATCTGCGGACTATTCCCGTTTTCGCAATATTTCCCTAGGGACCAGCGCGAATACGGTACACTCCTTTGCGCAGGATAGCCTGGGCATGTTGTGGGTCGGTAGCAACAATGGTCTGTTTAATTACGATGGCTATTCGTTGCAGGCTGTTACCGATGCCGGTTCTCCTTTTCAGACTTTTATATACTGCATCACACTGATTGATAGCAAACGCTTTGCGCTGGGTACGGGTCAGGGTGTGCGGATCTATAATTATCAGGCTGATCGTTTTGAACCCTTTCCGGAGGGCGGGCCGTCTGATGTCAGGGCGATGTTGCTCCTGGGCGACAAGTTGTGGATAGGTGCCATCGCCGGCCTTTACTGCTACGATATCAGAACCGGTAAATTGACGGATTATGGTCAGTCTACCCTGCAGCGTAAGGCCAGCTTAGCTGTATACGCGCTTGACCGGGTGGGGGATAGGCTCCTGATCGGTGCTTACAACGGCCTTTTTGAACTGGATCCCGCGGCAAAGAAGCTTGTGCAGCTCCAGCTTCCTGACTACAAGCCGGGCAGCAACCAGTTTGTGAATTCCATGTTGACGATCCCAGCCGTCGCCATCACATATATCGGCACGGAATATGGACTGTATCTGTACGATAGCCGAAACCGTAAATTGCGGAGGGCACCCGTGCTGCTCAACCATCCCATCAAGTCCATCGCTTCCACGGATCAGTATACGCTGCTGGTAGGCACCGACGATGGTCTTTTTATCTATCAGCCCGACCAGCAGCTGGTCACGCGGGTCAAACACGATTCGCGCAATAGGAATTCCCTGGCCAACAATATCGTTTGGAGCATCTTCAAAGACCGTTCGCAAAACATCTGGCTGGGCACGGACCTCGGCTTTTCTCTGTGGTCGCACCGGCAGACAGAAAAAATATGGCCGATTTACCAGCTGACGGGCAGCAGCGACGGCAACCGTTTTTATAAAATAGCAAGTGACAGGAACGGATGGTACTGGCTGGGCGGCGACAACGGCTTGATCCGCGTGCATGGGCTGGATAAAAAAAATATGGAAAGCTACTGGTACCGGATGGATGCCGGAAACTACCGTCTGACGCACAACCGCATCCGCGATATCTATATGGACGACAAGGGGCTGGTATGGATTGCTTCCGACGGGGGCGTCAATGTCTTTGACGAGCGGTCGCGACAGTTCCGCAACTTTGTGATCGTCGATGCTTCCGGCAGACGCAATGCAAAATGGGCCTACGATATTCTGCAGGATGCTGAGGACAACCTCTGGGTGGCCTCCTATATGGGGGGCATCTTTGTCGTAAACCGGAATACGCTGCTGGGGTCGTCCGGTCCAGTGACTGCCGCGCGCAATTACAGTAAAGCGGATGGACTACTGGAAGATTTTGCCAACCAGATTGTCGACAACGGTAGAGGGAGAATCCTGGCGCTGTTTTACAACAAGGGCATCAGCAGCATCGACGCAGCCACCGGAAGGGTCACGGAAATCAAAGATAGCGCCGGCCGGCCACTACGGCAGGCTACCTTTATGCTCAAAGACAAGCAGCAGACCTTATGGGTCGGGGAACATGGTGGGCTCAGGCGCCTTTCTGCCGATGGGAGCAGCAGAATGATACGGTTTGACCCCGTAGGGAAAGGGGAGGTGACGGCCATGGTAGAGGTAGAGGACCATATCTGGGTGGCCACCAGCGCGGGGGTATGGCAGATCGCTAAACAGAGTCTGAAAGCCGAATTGCTGCGCTATGGGCAGCGGATTTCGTCGATGTACTACGATCCCGCGCAGAATGAAGTGATCCTGGGCGGTATTGATGAACTGGTTGTCCTGCCCGCCCGAACGCCACCGGCCGAAGACGGTCGCGCAAAAAAGATCGTCCTTACCGCCATGTATGTCAACAACGCGCTGTTTGGAGACTACGGCTATGGACTGCGCTACCGCAATACCATCAGCCTGGATCACAACCAGAACAACCTGCGGCTGGAGTTTTCGGGACTCGATTATGGGAACCAGCTGGGCTACCGTATTGCCTATGCTTTTAAGGGCAAAAATGAGACGTGGATTCCGCTTGAACGTGGCGACAATAAGGTGCTGCTATCCAATTTGAACCCCGGTAGCTACGACCTGCAGCTGGCCAAAGTGGATATAGCCGGGCATGTGGTGTCCGACATTCACGAATATCACATTACGATCCGCCATCCCTGGTATGCCTCCTACTGGGCCAAAAGCCTATATGCGCTGAGTGCCTTATGTCTTTTGCTCTGGATAATCAACTTTTTTAGGGTGCGCAACACCTTGAAATGGGAACGTCGTGAGCGACGGAAGGTGATGGAGCTCACCAAGATGAAAATGGACTTCCTGGCAGCGATATCGCATGAAATTAAAACACCGCTGAGCCTGATTCTCGCGCCGGTAAGTCAGCTGATGCGGCAGACCAAAAACAGCGAAAAGAAGAAACAGCTAGATGGGGTGCATCGCAATGCGTTAAAAATCAGTAGTTTGATTCAGGAGCTGATGACTTTTGATCAGACCGGGGGGCGTGAAATGCCGTTGCAGGGACTGCTGATCTCGCAGATCGATCTGGTCGCCCACGTACGGCAGATCGTGCACGACTGGCGGCAGATTCCAGAATACGATAACCTCAGCATCTGCTTGGTGAGTGAACTGGAACATGTGTTTGTACAGACGGATGTGGCCAAGCTGGACTCGATCGTCAACAACCTGCTGGCCAATGCCTGTAAATATAACCGTCCGGGGGGACGAGTGGAGCTGATCCTCAGGAGCGCGGCAGGCGGGGTGGAGCTGACAGTGCGGGATATGGGTGTTGGCATCGCACCGGATGACCTGCCTTATGTGTTCAGTAAATTTTACCGTTCTGCTGTCAGGGAGGTCAGTGAAGTACAGGGCACGGGGGTGGGGCTCTACCTCGTCAAAAGCTACTGCGACCAGCTGGGCTGGCCGATCAGCCTCAACAGTACTCCTGAAGGTACAGAGGTAACGCTGCAGCTGAAACTGGGCACCATGGCTGAAACGGATCGGGCCGATGATGGCGGTAGCGACGACAAACGTAAGCTGCTGATCGTCGAAGACAATGCTGAGCTTGCCGATTTCTTGCGCAATACACTGCAGGATACATATGATTGCGTGGTCGTGGGCGATGGCCGTGAAGCCTTGCGATTGATAGAGGGACACGCTTTTGTGCCGGACATCATCATCACGGATGCCATGATGCCCCATATGGGCGGAATTGAAATGGTCCGGAAACTCCGGCAGCAAACGGCCACCGCCACCATACCGATCATGCTGCTGACAGCACAAAATGATGAGCTGATCCAGCGTGAGTGGGTAGCGGCCAGAATAGATGCATATATGAGTAAACCTTTCGACATGGCGCTGCTCCATATGCAGCTGCTGCAGCTGCTCGACCGAAAAGAGAGACTCGCTGCCCAATTGCGTATAGACCAGATCAGCCAGCCTGCGACGCCTGCTCCGGTGCAGTCGCCCGACGAAAAATTTCTCGCACGGGTGACTCAGCTGATCGAAGACAATATTGATGATTCAGAATTTTCGGTACAGCGCCTGAGCGAGCTGACAGATGTGGCCCCGAAACAGCTCTACAGAAAAATAAAACAACTCACCGGACATACGCCGGTGGAATACATCCGTAGTATTCGGATCAAAAAGGCCGCTCTCCTACTGCAGCAGCGGAAGTTTACCGTAGCCGAAGTGATGTATATGGTCGGTTTTTCCAATGCCTCCTATTTTTCCAAATGTTTTCAGGCACAATTTGACATGTCTCCCAAATCGTATATGGATACCTATCGGTAGTTTGTTGGTATTTAGGGTTTTATATTGCTATATCCAAATTGGATAGGTCGAAATGTCTATTTTGTGTTGTTGTTTGTCCGATATGTGGCGCTAAAAAAGGTTGTCGATGAATAGGTTTGCGGTAGGAATAACCAAAAATTATAAATCGATAATCCATGCGTGCAATTATTTTATGCTGCTTTGCTCTTTTTGGCTATGGCCATCTACTGGCACAGGTGAAAGCCAGTAAAAAGATACCCACAGTATATGTGGACCAACGGGGTGTGATGCGCTGGTCGGACTCAGGAGCCGAAGCTTCTTTCTACGGCGTCAATTATACGGTACCGTTTGCCCATGCATACAGGGCACTCGCCTACAAGGGAATCGACCATAAGCAGGCCATCGACCGCGATGTCTATCACTTCGCCCGTCTGGGCTATAATGCCTACCGTATCCATATCTGGGATGTCGAGATATCAGACCGGCAGGGCAATCTGATCAATAATGTGCATCTGGATCTGCTTGATTACCTATTTTTTAAGCTACAGCAAAAAGGAATCCGTATGCTGATCACGGGGATGACTAATTTCGGAAATGGCTATCCCGAAAAAAATGAAAATACAGATGCTTTCAGCTATCATTATGATAAATGTCTGGTACATGCCGACCCGAAGGCTATTGCCGCACAGGAACGGTATATCGGTCAGCTGCTCCGTCATGTCAACCCTTATACAGGTTATGCGTATCAGGACGATCCCTATGTGATCGGTTTTGAGATCAACAATGAGCCTTGCCACATGGGTACAGTACAGACTACGTCAGCCTATATCGCCCGCATGGTTGCTGCCATGAAGAAAAGTGGGAATAAGAAGCCCATATTTTACAATGTCAGCCATAACATGGATCATGTGGGGGCGTACTTTGATTCGGCGATCCAGGGGACTACTTATCAATGGTACCCGGTCGGGCTGGTCGCCGGCAAGGAACGCCACGGCAACTTCCTGCCTTATATTGATCAGTACAGCATTCCTTTTTCAGATGTGAAGGGTTTTGACAATAAGGCCCGGGCAGTGTATGAATATGATCCTGCAGACAACCTCTACAGTTATATGCATCCGGCCATGAGCCGCACCTTTCGTTCGGCAGGATTTCAATGGATCACACAGTTTGCCTATGATCCGATGGATATTGCAGCGTACAATACGGAATATCAGACGCATTACCTCAATCTGGCCTACACCCCTGCTAAGGCACTGAGCACGATGATCGCAGCGGAAGTCGCCTATAGGGTGCCGCGTAATGAGAAATTTGGCCGTTACCCGCAGGATACCGTCTTTGGCGACTTTACGGTCAGCTACGGCCGGGACTTGTCATTGATGAATACCGCCGAGCGCTATTATTATAGCAATCATACGGATGTAAATCCTGTCGACGCGCGCAGACTGCAGCATATTGCAGGGCATGGCAGGTCTCCGGTAGTCAGTTATACAGGCTCCGGGGCTTACTTTCTGGACCGCCTGGAGACGGGCGTATGGCGCCTTGAGCTCATGCCGGATGCGGAAAAAATTGCGGATCCTTTTGCCAAACCTTCACTTGGACGTGAAGTGGTACATATCCTGTACCGGCGACAGGATATGGATGTTCGTGTTCCGGACCTGGGCAGTGCATTTACCGTGGAGCCGCTAGGGGTAAAGGACGGAGAGGCTGGCACAGCCACGGCAGACGGTACCAAACTCACCCTCTCGCCCGGCGTTTATCTACTGAAGCGTAAGGGTCTTCAACCTAAAAATCGGTGGACAGCGTCCACCGTCTGGAACAATGTCCTGCTGGGTGAGTACCATGCACCGCATGTACAGCCGTTACAGCAGCCTATCCTTGTGCACCAGAAGCCTGAAGTGCTGGAAAAAGGAAACCCAGCCACCCTGCAGTTTCGCTTCGTCTTTGACAGGCAGCCTGATTCCATCATTCTGCAGACGGACGAGGTCTCCTTCTGGAATGCGCACAATCCCTATATTAAATTAATGCCCAATGCTGGTTACAGCTACACGGCGGAGCTGCCGGCTTCCATGCTGAAGGGCAGTGAGCTGAAGTATACGGCGACGGTATTTATCGACGGGCAACGGTATACCTACCCCGACAATCGTGCAGGTAATCCTCTGGACTGGGATTACCGGGTGGGAGACTATTGGACAGTGGATTTGTATGAGCCTAAAGCGGCAATTTCTTTGTTTGATCCTGTCGCCAGAGAAGCTGTGCTGGAGACCTATGCGATTCCGGAAACTGCCCATGTGCAGGCTGTTGCAGAACGCAGCCCGGGGCAGTTACCGTACTGGACCTATAAGTTCGGTACCAGAGACAAAGGGGCGCAGTACTTCTGGGTAAGGGACATCAAACAGACTATCCTCGGCAGGCCCGCTGGTGTGGCAGCTGCCACACAGCTGTGTGTACAGCTGAAAAGCAGCGGCGGTCATCCGAAGCTCAATATAGGTTTTGTGACAAGCCAAGGGTATACCTATGCCAGCAGAGTGACAGCAGCGCCGCAGGCGGAAACCGTGCTGCGCATCCCTCTGGCGGATTTGGGACTGATGCCCACGGCCTTGCTGCCAGCACCTTATCCGGTGTTTCTCGACCGCTTTTTTCATCCGGAAGCTGGGCCGCAGTTTGTCCCCGGCACCATCGAAAAGCTGATCCTTTCGGCGACAGACATGGAAAGCGTATCGTTGGGCGTAGGTGCCATCTGGCTGGAGTGATGCAATAGCTGCGAAGAACGGGTCTGTCTGAGCTTCGCTAAGCTGCACGGTATATGCGCAGCGTGTAATCAACATATAAAGGGAAAAAGAATACAGTTATAAACGAATAAATCTGATAAATATGAAGGGTTTGGCATTTAAAACAAGTGTATTGGGCTTGTCATTGCTATCCTGCCTGGGGACTGCTCATCTGCAGGCAGCACCGGGCGGGGATAGCCGGTGGATAGGGCTGGTGCAGCAACAGGATGTCCGCGGTGTGGTACGCAACGAACAGGGGCAGGGCATCGCAGGTGTCACCGTGCTGGTGGCCGGCACAACCATCGGAACATCCACGGCTGCCGACGGATCATACCGTATCGCAATGCCCAAAGGTAAAACACAGCTCCAGTTTTCGATCGTCGGTTACAGCAGTCAGACATTGACTGTCACAGGCTCCACATTGGATGTCACCATGGCGCAGGCGGGAACGGTGCTGGACGAACTGGTGGTCGTAGGCTATGGTAGCACCACGAAAAAAGACCTGACTGGCGCTGTCAATACGGTGAGCAGCAAGGATTTTAATGGTGGACTGGTGGGCTCCCCCGAACAGCTGATCAATGGAAAAACTGCTGGTGTACAAGTGATGGCCAACAGTGGATCGCCCTCATCGGGCAGCACGATGCGCATCCGTGGGGGGGCTTCGCTAAGTGCCAGCAATGACCCTTTGATCGTCCTCGATGGGGTGCCGTTGGAAACAGGCGGAATCAGTGGCAACAGCGGCAATTTTCTGAGCCTGATCAACCCCAACGATATTGAAAGCATGACCGTGCTCAAAGACGCCTCATCGACAGCCATCTATGGGTCCCGGGCATCCAACGGGGTCTTGCTGATCACCACAAAGAAAGGGAAAGGCGATGCACTACGGCTTTCGTTCTCATCGATCGTATCGCTGCAGCAGGCCCTGGGTGTAGCCGATATGATGTCACGGGACGAATTCGCCGGACTGATCAATAGTAAGGGGACTGCTGCGCAGAAGGCGCTGCTGGGCAACGCTTCCACGGACTGGCTGTCTGAGGTTTTTCAGGATGCCATAGGTACCGACAACAACCTGAGCCTGCAGGGCAAGATCGGCACCGCTTTGCCCTTTCGTGCTTCGGTGGGCTATTATAACCAGCAGGGGACCTTGCGTACCGACAGAACGGATCGCATGACCGGTGCCCTGGTGCTTAGCCCTACGTTTTTCGATAAACACCTGAGCGTTAACTTGAATGTCAAAGGAGCTCGTAACAACAATCGTTTTGCCAACACGGATGCCATCTGGTCGGCAGTGGCATTCAATCCGACGCAGCCCATCTATTCGGGCAAAGATGTCTATGGTGGATACTACGAGAGTCTGGACAACGCCGGCCTGCCGGCAACGGGCGCCAACCTCAATCCTCTGGGGCTGCTAAACCAGGAAAAGCACCGCAGTACGGTCAACCGTGCAGTCGGAAACCTTGACCTTGACTACAAATTACATGTGCTCCCCGAACTGAAAGCGCACCTCACCCTGGGCTACGACTATGCCAAGGGGGACGGATATAATCATATTCCGGCAAGTGCCGCGAGCAACTTTTCGATCGGTGGTGCCTATGACAGCTATGAGCAGACACTCAAAAACAAACTGTTTACTGGCTACCTGAACTACAATAAGCTGTTTGCCGATATCAAGAGCACCTTTGACCTGACGGTGGGCCATGATTATCAGTTCTGGAGCGCCCGTCGTCCGCCCATTGTGTACTACAACGATGCTGGAGATGTGCGCTCCACGGCCATTGCATCGGACGAGCGGCATACACTGATCTCCTGGTACGGGCGCCTCAATTACAACTACGACAGCCGTTACCTGCTGACAGCCACCGTCCGTAGGGATGGCACCTCTCGCTTTAGCCCGGAAAACCGCTGGGGCACATTTCCTTCGGTAGCCCTGGCATGGCGGCTTTCGCAGGAGCCGTTTATGCAGAGCATCGCTTTTCTGGATGATCTGAAACTCCGCGCCAGTTATGGTGTCACGGGGCAGCAGGAGGGGATCGGCAACTACGGATATCTGCCTGTGTATAATCAGGGAACGGCCTATGCACAATACCGTTTTGGAGAACAGTACCATCTGGTGTACCGCCCCATGGTGTACAACCGGGACCTGCGCTGGGAGACGACCAAAGCCTTTAACTACGGTGTGGATTTCGCTTTATGGAAAAATAGGGTATCTGGTGCTGTTGAGTACTACAGCAGAAAGACCCATGACCTGCTGGCCAATGTGCCGGTGGCGGCAGGAACCAACTTTGATCAGAACGCGACCATCAATGTGGGGAATGTGGAAAGCCGTGGTTTTGAATTTCAGCTGAATACCGTGCCCATCCAGAAGGACAACCTGCGCTGGGAAGTGAATTTCAATGCCACCAACCAACATATGAAAGTCACCAATATTGCGCTGGTGCAGGACGCTACTGCTGTCGGCAGCTATGTGGGACCGAATGTCAGCGGTAGGGGTATCCAGATCCTGACTACGGGCTATCAGCCTTATATGTTTTATGTCTACAAGCAGCTGTACAACGAAGCAGGCAAACCGCTGGAAGGCGTGTATGCGGACCTGAACGGCGACGGTGCTATCGATGAAAAAGATCTCTACCGCTACCAGTCGCCGGCACCCAAATGGATTTTTGGCTTCAATACACAGCTGACCTACAAAAAATGGACGGCAGCGACCACATTGCGCGCCAACCTCGGCAATTACGTATTCAATAATACAAAAATGAACCTGAGTGCCTGGGAAACGCTCCAATATGTGGATCCGGCGATCAACAACCTGCACCGCGACTACTTTCATACCGGTTTTCAGAGCCGGCAGTATTATTCGGATTACTATGTTGAAAATGCGTCATTCCTGCGCATGGAGAATCTGACGCTGAATTACAGCTTTGGCAAGGTCGGCAGGATTTCCAGCCTCCGGGTGGGTGCCGTGGCCCAGAATGTCTTTATCATCAGCAACTACAGCGGAGTGGATCCAGAGGTGCCAAACGGCTTTGACAGCTCGTTTTATCCCCGCTCAAGAACCTTCTCCCTAAGCGTCAATATGGATTTTTAATACGATATAGAAATGAAAAATATAAAGAGATATTGTTTCGGACTGCTGAGCCTGATGTTGCTGTGGCAGTCCTGCACAAAAGACCTGAATCAGTATCCTACGGTGGAGACGACTTCCGAATCGGTGTATACCTCGCTGGAAGGCTACCGGTCGGTGCTGGCCAAACTATATGCGTCTTTTGCGGTCGCCGGCAATGGCAGGGGGGATGCTGATCCCGATATGGCGGGCAGCACCGCTTCCTGGGGATACCTCAGGGTGTATTTTAATCTACAGGAAGTACCTACTGACGAAGTGGTTTACACCTGGGCGGGTGGTGACAACATGACTGACATACAGTACATGACCTGGGGTGCGTCAGATACCTGGGTCAATGCGATGTATTACCGTATTTATTACACAGTGGCCCTGTGCAACGAATTTTTGCGCAATGCCACAGCAGAAAAAATAGCGACATTTGGTCCGGCCGAACAGGTGCAGATCGCAGCTTTTGCGGCCGAAGCCCGTTTTCTGCGTGCACTGGCCTACAGCCATGCCATGGACCTGTATGGTCATGTACCTTTTGTGACGGAGAAAGATCCGGTAAAGGCATTTTTTCCACCGCGCATAAGCCGCAGCGATCTTTTTGCTTTTATCGAACAGGAACTGACCCAGATCGCGGAGCTGCTGCCCGAAGCCCGGCAGAATGAATATGGCCGGGTAAGCCGTGCTGCAGCCTGGGCCCTGCTGGCCAAAAACTACCTGAATGCACAGGTGTATACAGGCACGGCCCGTTATGGGGACTGTGTCAACTATGTACGAAAAATTATCGATGCAGGATATACCCTGCATGCAGATTATAAGCAGCTGTTTAATGCTGACAACGATAAACGCAGCAGTGAAATTATATTTCCCATCCAGGCGGATGTGGATCATACAACGACATGGGGCGCTACAACTTACCTTGTCAACGGCCCTATTGTGGGCAGCATGAAATCCTCGGATTACGGGGTGGTATCAGGCTGGAATAGCTTTCGGACGCTGCGTGAATTTGTAGCGCTATTTGATGAGACCGACAGCAGGGGTGATTTCTGGACAGATGGGCAGTCGCTGGATGTGGAAGATCCCTCAGTATCGAGCCAGGGTTATGGCGTGGTCAAATTTACCAACCTGAAGGATGACGGCAGTTATAAAACCGACGAAGGTCTGGTCAGTACGGACTTTCCGATGATCCGTCTGGCGGATGTCTATCTGATGTATGCTGAGGCTGTATTGCGGGGCGGTGGCGGCTCGGTACAGGAAGCCATAACGCTGGTCAACGGTATCCGTAGACGTGCTTATGGGAATGATTCGGGGGCCATCACGCAGGCTCAGCTGACACTTGACTTTATTCTCGCTGAGCGCGGACGGGAGCTGTTCTGGGAATGTACCCGCCGTACTGACCTGATCCGGTTTGGACGTTTTACCGGAAATGCCTATACGTGGCAATGGAAGGGCGGGGTCATGGACGGCCGCAGTGTGGATGCCAAATTTAACCTGTATCCGATCCCGACAACGGACATGAGCGCCAACCCGAATCTGATACAGAACCCCGGATATTGATTGCTGAACGTTTAAATAACCAACCGATGATGAAACAACTGACATTATATATCCTCGCCCTGTTCTTTTTTGCCTGCAAAAAGGAGGGCGGTCTACCTGCTGTGACCGGTATGGCTCCGGCAGTATTGCATAGCAGTGCGACAGAGGTCAGCCTGCGGGCGGATGACCGCAAAGGGCTGGCCCTGCAGCTGATATGGGACGAGGCTAGCCCTGAAAGTGCGCTGCCAATGGCACAGTCTGCCTTAAAAAATAAAGTGGAGATCGCTGCGGACGCTTCTTTTGCGGCCATTGCAAAAAGTACGGAGCAGGTTGCAGCTTCCCTTAGCTATACGCACGAACAATTGAACAGCCTGGTGTTGGGAATGGGATTTGTGCCGGGAGAAAAGAAAAATATCTATGTGCGCATCGCTTCGCGCCTCGGGGCCAACGTGAACTGGGTCTACAGCAATGTGGCGGCCGTGGCGGTTACTCCCTATGAGCCTGTTCAGGAAGCAGCTTATCTCTATATCGCCAATAAAGACCTGACCCAGTTTCCCTGGAAATTATGCTCAAGAAAAGAGGACGGCTTTTACGATGGCTTTGCCAAACTGGATCAGTGGTATAACTTCTATCTGACCAATGAGGAAAGTGCGAGTGCCCCGGTCATATATGGATCGTATCCGCTTGATGGTAGCCAGTATATCCTGTACAGTGGAGCCGACCGCTGGAACTGCTGGACCAGCAAGGGCGGTTACCTCTATATCAGTGCGGATGTCAACAAGATGACATGGAAGGAAACTGCTGTGGAGTCCCTGACGGTAGCCGGAGATTTTAATGGCTGGAGCGCCACAGCGACTCCGATGCAGTATGACCAGAGCACCAAGGTGTGGAAAGCCACGATCACAACCACTGCAGTCGAAAAATGGGGCATCAAAGTGCTGATAAATGGCAGCTGGACCTGGTTTTTTGGAGCCTCCGAAAGCGAAGGCAGCTGTGCCCTGTACACGGCCGACGGTAATGGATTTGCCTACAATCAAGTTGGTACGCATACGCTGGTGCTGGATCTGAGCGATCCGAAAGCATTCAAGTATCGCGTGGAGTAAGGGCAATTAAGAATAGGTATAAAGATAAAAATGAAAGCTCTATAACGATAATATCAGATGAAAAAATGGAATATAGGAATGTTGCTCTGCCTGATCGGACTCTATCTATCGGGCTGCAGTGACAAGGATAGCCTCGGACCGGCGGCTGGGCCAATACTTCTGGCTAGGGGAGCGGATGTAAGCTGGATCACGGAAATGGAAGCTGCCGGTGTGCAGTTTTATAACGCGGGAGGAACGGCAGTGGACGGTCTGAAGCTGTTGCACGGACTGGGGATGGACGCTGTACGCCTGCGGGTCTGGGTAAATCCTGCGCGTGGCTGGTGCAACAAAAATGATGTACTGGTCAAAGCCCGGCGGGCCCATCACTTGGGTATGCGCCTGCTGATTGACTTCCATTACAGTGACACCTGGGCGGATCCGGGACAGCAGAGCAAGCCCGCGGCATGGACAGGGATGTCGCTGAATGAACTGAAGTCGGCTGTGGGCCAGCATACACAGGAAGTCCTTCAGTTGCTGAAAGACAATGGGATTGCTCCCGAATGGGTACAGGTGGGCAATGAAACCGGAAATGGCATGCTCTGGGACGAGGGCAAAGCCTCCTCCAATATGGCGGGTTACGCGGCGCTGAGCAATGCAGGATATGATGCCGTGAAAGCTGTTTTTCCGGCGGCCAAAGTGATCATCCATCTGCACAACGGCTATGACAACGCATTGTTCCGCTGGCTGTTTGATGGCCTCAAAAACCATGGTGCGAAATGGGACGTCATCGGTATGTCGCTGTATCCGGACAAGGACAACTGGCAGGATCGCAACACCGCCTGCATCAGTAACATCAAGGATATGATCGCGCGCTACAGCTCCGAAGTGATGATCTGTGAAGTGGGGATGAGCTGGGATGAGGCCGACGCTGCCGAGCAGTGGCTCAACGATCTTTTCCGCTCGGTCAGGGCCATCCCCGATCAGAAGGTGCTCGGCATATTCTATTGGGAACCGCTCGCTTATAATGGGTGGAATGGCTACACGTTAGGTGCATTTGACAATAACGGGAGGCCAACAAAAGCATTGAATGCATTTAAATAATAGTATATTTAGAGGCTTACAGGGAGATGCACAACATTGAATGATGAAACGAATAACACCTGAACGGATGAAAAGACTACTGCATGTGACCATAATTTTCTGTCTGCTGTGCTTGGGGCTGCCCTGCAGCCTGCGGGGCCAGACAATACGGGAGGCCTTTATGCTGGAGAAAAATTGGCGCTTTTATCAGGGAGATGTGGCTCAAGGGCAGGCTACTGACCTGAATGACAGGACCTGGAAAAAGGTAACCGTGCCGCACGACTGGGCAATCTATGGGCCTTTTGATCGTGCGCATGATCTGCAGGATGTCGCCATCACGCAAAACGGCGAAAAAAAAGCATCGGTCAAAACGGGACGTACCGGCGGCCTGCCTTATGTCGGTGTGGGCTGGTACCGAAACAGCTTTGATATACCTCATTTTGACGCTGAGCGTAAGCGCGTCGTGCTCAAATTTGACGGTGCCATGAGCGAGGCCCGGGTCTACGTCAACGGAAAGGAGGCCTGTTTCTGGCCTTATGGCTACAATGCTTTCCACTGCGACGTGACCAAACTGCTGCATGCGGACGGCATGGGCAACAAAATTGCTGTGCGACTGGAAAATAAACCTCAGTCTTCGCGCTGGTACCCGGGGGCCGGAATGTACCGCAATGTGCATGTCATTGTGACCGAAAAGGTGCATGTGCCGGTCTGGGGGACTTATGTCACCACGCCTTTTGTGTCCGACAGCATGGCCTCTGTCCGGTTGGAGACCAGCCTCAGCCATGCGGAGGGGAAGCTTGTACGTATGGTGACGGAAATAGTGGACGGGGAGGGGCGTGTAGTGGCGCAGAAGGAAAATCAGCAAAAATTAAATTATGGTAAGCCTTTCGTTCAGCATCTTGAGGTCAGCAATCCTGCACTCTGGAGTCCTGAACATCCGGCGCTCTACCGGGCGTTGACGCAGGTGTTTGTCGACGGCAGACTGACAGACAATTTCGAGACCCGCTTTGGCATTCGCGAGGTGCGTATCATTGCGGATAAAGGGTTTATGCTAAATGGTCAGATCCGCAAGTTTCAGGGGGTGTGCAACCACCACGACCTTGGGCCTCTAGGGGCAGCAATCAATGTCTCAGCCTTAAGGTATCAGCTGGAGCTGCTTAAAGACATGGGCTGTGATGCCATACGTACGGCACACAATATGCCGGCACCCGAACTGGTGGCACTCTGCGATGAACTGGGGCTGATGATGATGATCGAGCCATTTGACGAATGGGACATTGCCAAATGCAAAAACGGCTATCACCGCTTCTTTGCCGAATGGGCAGAGCGCGATATGGTCAATATGATCCATCACTTTAGAAACCATCCGTCGGTGGTGATGTGGAGTATCGGCAACGAAGTGCCTACACAATGCAGTCCGGATGGGTACAAAGTAGCTTCGTTTTTGCAGGATATCTGCCATCGGGAGGATGCTACACGGCCGGTCACCTGCGGTATGGACCAAGTCAGCTGTGTGCTGGAAAACGGCTTCGCCAGTCTCCTGGATGTACCGGGACTCAACTACCGCACCCACCGTTATGCGGAAGCCTACACTCAGTTGCCACAGAATGTTGTGCTCGGATCAGAAACAGCCTCCACCGTGAGTTCGCGCGGCGTGTATAAGTTTCCCGTCGTAAAAAAGGGCGACATGCGCTATGCTGATCATCAGTCATCGTCTTATGATATGGAATATTGTTCCTGGTCCAACCTGCCGGATGAAGATTTTGCACTGGCAGACGACCACCACTGGACTATGGGACAGTTTGTGTGGACCGGATTTGACTACCTCGGTGAACCGTCTCCTTATGATACGGATGCCTGGCCCAACCATAGCTCGATGTTTGGTATCATCGATCTAGCCAGTATTCCCAAGGATCGATACTACCTATACCGGAGCCAATGGAATAAAAAGGAACATACCCTGCATATACTGCCACACTGGACCTGGCCTGACCGCGTTGGAAAGCAGACACCTGTATTCGTATATACGGATTATCCCAGTGCCGAACTGTTTATCAACGGGAAGAGCCAGGGCAGGCAGCACAAAAGTAATGCTTCCCTGCAACAGCGGTACCGCCTGATGTGGATGGATGCGGTTTATGAACCCGGAGAGATTAGAGTCGTAGCCTATGACCAGAAGGGCAAACCTGCGGCAGAGAAAATTGTACGTACGGCAGACAAACCCTATGAAATTGAGCTGGAAGCTATGCAGGATTCTATTCTTGCTGATGGCCGTAGCCTCGCCTACATCCGTGTCAGAGCAGTGGACAGACAGGGCAACTTATGTCCGGATGCCGATGCCGAAGTACAGTTTGAGGTGGACGGAGCCGGTACATTCAGGGCCGTAGCCAATGGTGATCCCACAAATCTGGAGGCTTTTCATCTGCCGCAGATGCATCTGTTTCGTGGACAGCTGACGCTGATTGTGCAGTCAGGACAACAGGCTGGCAAGATTGCAATAAAAGCAAAAAGCGGTGGCTTAAGATCGGGTAGGCTGGCCGTCAGCACAACAGCGGTACCTTAATAGCCCTTCGGAAAATGACTGGCGACATGCTGGACAGGCGTGGGGCTGTCTTATTTATCGTATTTTATTTAGAATTGTTTTAAATAACGAAAATGAAAGGATATATTTGTGTATGCTGGTCGCCACCGGATTAACTTGATCCGGACAACGATCTGGCATAACGTGCC
>Ga0180222_1001130_pt1 | contig 30724 bp, 32 predicted proteins | sample eDN5th37CKraftOP_FD_151336 | JGI IMG/M metagenome (GOLD analysis project Ga0180222, IMG submission 151336) | Enriched Organic Plus compost microbial communities from Emeryville, California, USA - eDNA 5th pass 37_C Kraft OP (version 2) (version 2) ...
CACACGACGATCCAACTGTCCCGCGGCAATCGCCGCGGCCGTGCGCTCGACCTCGACCAGCGGGCGCAGGCTGCGGTGGACGACGACGTAGCCGACCACGCCGAGCACAAGAAGGACCGCGGCGCCGATGCCGACCTGCGACCACACCAGGGCCCGCACCGACGACTGCACCTCGGACAGGTCGATGGCGACCGTGGTGAGTTCACCGTTGGGGCCGCGCACCGTCATGGCGCGCCATTCGACGTTGGACTTGTCGATCGAGCCGACGGTCACCGGTACCGGGCCGACGTCGTTGTTCTCGGGCAGCGCCGGTTCGGCCTCGCGGTCGTTGACGGCGATCCAGGTGCGGCCGTCCTCATCGAAGCCGCGCACGTAGAAGTTCGACGGCGGACGGGCCGGGTTGGGGCCCTCCAGCGGTGTGGTGGGCGCGCGCCGCGGGGCCTGCGCCCAACTCCTCGACGCGTCGAGAAGGGTCTGGTCGATGCGGCTGACCTCGGTGTGCCGCATGATCGACGTGACGGCGATACCCGAGGCCAGCAGACCGCATGCCACCAGCACAAGCGCGGCGGCCACCAACCCCACGCGCAGTGGGATGCCGCGTCGACCACGGTTCACCCGGTCAAGCACCTATGAAGTATGCCGCTGACGCGTGCCCGTCAGCGCGGCTCGCGCAAAACGTAGCCGACGCCGCGCAGCGTGTGCAGCAGTCGCTTCTCGCCGGTGTCGATCTTGCGTCGCAGGTAGGACACATAGGACTCCACGACATTGACGTCACCGCCGAAGTCGTAGCGCCACACGTGGTCGAGGATCTTGGGCTTGGACAACACCGTGCCCGCGTTGATGATGAAGTAGCGCAGCAGCGTGAACTCCGTGGGCGACAGCGAGACCGGCTCGCCGGCCTTCCACACCTCGTGGGTGTCCTCGTCGAGTTCGATGTCGGCGAAGGTGAGCCGCGCGTTGCGGGTCTCCTCGACGCCGCGGCCGGAGCGGCGCAGGATCACCCGCAGGCGGGCCACGACCTCTTCGAGGCTGAACGGCTTGGTCACGTAGTCGTCGCCGCCGAGGGTGAGACCGGCGATCTTGTCCTGCAGGCTGTCGCGCGCGGTGAGGAACAGGGCGGGTGCGTCGATACCGTCGGCGCGCAGGCGGCGCAGCAGTCCGAAGCCGTCCATACCCGGCATCATCACGTCCAGGATCACGGCGTCGGGCCGTACCTCACGGGCTTTGTCGAGGGCCGCCGCGCCGTTGGACGCGGTGTGCACCTCGAAGCCCTGGAACTTCAGGCTCACCGAGAGCAGCTCGACGATGTTCGCCTCGTCGTCCACCACCAGGACGCGAGCTTCTGGAACGTTTTCGGGAAGAGCGGGCATGGCCATTACCCAATGCTGTCGCTATCTGTTGGAGTATTCCTGCACGCTACCTGTGTGCTTCCTGTGAATGTGGGCGGGATACCCCGGCAGGAAGCCGCCCGAAACCCACGAAAACGATGCGAGTCACCGCCCTAGACTGGCTCACATGAACCTCGGCAAGACCCTCGTCCAGGTTGCCACGGCCCCGGTTCGCATCGGCATCGCGATCGCCGACGCGGGCCTGGGGATAGCCGGGGAGACACTCACCGCGGTACAGCGCACCGTGACCGACTCCAACCCGCTGACCAGCAGGTCATCACTGGCGCAGATGCTCGGTCTCGACGACGCCGTCGAGCGTGCCAACCGGCTCGCGCGGCTCATGGACGACGACGCACCACTCGGCCGCGCACTCGCACCCGACGGCCCCGTCAATCGGTTGCTGCGCCCGGGCGGTCTCGTCGACCAACTGACCGCAGAGGGCGGTCTGCTCGACCGGTTGACCGCCGAGAACGGTCCCGTCACGCGCGCGGTCGCACCCGGCGGACTCGTCGATCAGATCACCATGGAGGGCGGTCTGCTCGACCGGCTGACCACCGAGAACGGTCCCGTCACGCGCGCGGTCGCACCCGGCGGACTCGTCGATCAGATCACCATGGAGGGCGGTCTGCTCGACCGGCTGACCACCGACGACGGCGCCCTGTCGCGCGTCATCGCACCGGGCGGGCTCGCCGATCAACTGCTCGCGCACGACGGTCTCATCGAACGTGTGCTGCGCGAGGACGGTGTGGCCGACCGCCTGCTCGCCGAAGGCGGACTGCTCGACACCCTCACCGATCCCGACGGCCCGCTGCTCAAACTCGCCGATGTCGCCGACACGCTGAACCGTCTGGCCCCCGGACTCGAGGCCCTCGCGCCGACCATCGACGCGCTGCACGACGCGGTCATCACCCTCAGCCAGGTGGTCAACCCGCTGTCCAACATCGCCGACCGCATCCCGCTGCCCCGCCGCTACGGCAGGCGCTCGACCACCCCGACACCTGTGGTGTCGCAGCGAATTGTCGACGCCGACGAGTGACCCGTTAAGCTATTGCGCGTTCCACCTGCCTCCTTAGCTCAGTGGTAGAGCAACATACTTGTAATATGTAGGTCATCGGTTCGATCCCGATAGGGGGCTCCACCAGGGCATTTCTGCCCGACCCAAGTTGTCGGTGCCCGGCCGTAACTTGCACTCATGAGAGTGTGCTCGGCCTGCGGCGCACCGCTTTCCAAGCGCAGCCAGAAGGTCTACTGCGGTAATGCATGCCAGGCCGCGGCCAGGCGAGAAGCCATGACGAAGCGCTGGCTCGAATCCGGGGAAGCTTGGATCGACGGCCACTCGACTCACTACGTCCGCCAGTACCTGACCACCGAACAAGGCGGCTGCTGCGCGATCTGCGGTGGCGCCACCACGTGGCAGGGCCTGCCGCTGACGCTCGTGCTGGACCACATCGACGGGGACCCGACGAACAACCGGCGCGAGAACCTGCGCCTGGTGTGCCCCAACTGCGACTCCCAACTGCCCACGTACAAGAGCCGCAACCGCGGCAACGGACGCCACTTCCGCAGGCAGCGTTACGCCGACGGCAAGTCGTACTAGTTCTCGTCGGCGATCTGCTCGCGGCTCTCGTGCAGTCCCGGCGCCTCGGGATCCTCACCACGGCGGTCCAACTCGTCCTGCAGTTCTTCCTGCTGCTCGGTCGCCTGCCGGGCGTCCTCCGGGATCGCCCTGCCGTCGTCGTGTGAATCCATGCTGCACAGGATCACCACGCGAGATCCGCCCCAAACCGGATTACACGCGCGCGGTCAGCTTGCGCAGCGTGGCGTACTCGCTGTCCTTGTAGGGCCGCCCGTCGGGACGCAGCAGATCGTGGAACCAGACGTTGGGCACCTTGGTGTAGGGCTTGTCCCAGGAATCCCACGGGAAGTAGGTCTGCGTCTTGCCCGCCACCAGACCCCAGCTGTAGGCGCCCACGTTGTGGCGTTTGGCGACGGGCAGCACCCCCTCAAGCGTGCTGCCCTCGCTGCGTGCCAGGTACTCGGTGCACAGGATCGGCCGGCCGAGTGGCTCCAACTCGGCAATGCGGGCCTCGAACTCGTCGGGGCCCGCATAGGAGTGGAAGGAGATGACGTCGGAGTTGTCGAGTTGGAAGCTCGCCATCTCGCTGCGGCGCCCTCTCTCCCAACTGCCCTGCCACACCCCGCTGGTCAGGGGTTGTGCGGCGTTGACCGACCGCGCCCAGCCGAACACCTGGGGCAGCAGCGCGCCGACGGCGTCCAGCTTGTCGGAGCGCTCGACCTTGCGGTACTGCCTGGCCGGGTTGTCGGGCTCGTTCCACAGATCCCAGCCCAGCACGCGCTGGTCGTTGCGGAACTGGCTCATGACGCCGACGACGTAGTCGCGCAGCACGGGCCGGTAGCGCGGATCGTCGATGCGCTGCGCGCCCGGGCTCTGGACCCAGCCCGAATTGTGCACGCCCGGCGTCGGCGCGCGCTGCGCGCCGGGTTTGGGCAGCGGATCCCAGCACGAGTCGAACAACACGAACAGCGGCTTGATGCCCTGGCGCGAAGCGATCGAGACGAACTGGGCGAGCCGGTTCTGGAAGCCCGCGCGGTCCTGCGCCCACAGCAGGTCGTGCAGGAACACCCGCACGGTGTTGAAGCCGAGCAGCCGGCACGCCCCGAGCTCGCTGTCGATGCGCCGCGGGTCGTACGTGCCTGCCGAGAACATCTCGAGCTGGTTGATCGCGTTGGACGTGATGAAGTTCGTGCCGACCAGCCAGCCCTGCGCCTGATACCAGGCGTTCGCGCGTTCCACGGGCCACTGGCCCGGCGCCGCGGACGCGCGCGGTGCGGTGGTCACCAGTGGGGAGATTGCCGCTGACGCTGCCAGAACCAGCGGGATCTTGAGGGCCGTTCGACGGTGCACCACAAGAACATAGTGGGCACGACGAGCCCGCAGGCTGCACGTATCACATTGCAACCATTGAGGTTTCGAATTGTTATCGGACGGCCCGCACTGCCGGGATCACAACCGGTCGATCACGTACTGCGCGGCCTGGCCCATCATGCCGTTCACGTTGTACAGCGCGTGCGCGAAGCTCGGCCCGCCTGCCGGTGCGCCGTCGCAGATGGTGTCACCCGGCGCGCACAGGTTCAGTGTCTTGTCGACGTAGCGGGGCCCGATCACGATGGGCGGTGCGCCGATGTCGCGCATGAACTGATCCGACGGTTTGCCGATCAGCACCACCGCGGCGACGTGGTCGGAGACCTCGGCGGGCATCGGGTCGGGGATGTACTGCCGATACTCGGCCGGGATCTCGGCGGGGATGTCGGCCGCGGTGACGAAACCGGCGACCACCGCGCCTTGCGAGTACCCGCCGACCACGATGCGGGTGTCGGGGCAGGTGTCGGCCGTGGCCTCGACGTGCGACGCGGCGTCGGCGATGCCGTCGACCACGGTCCGTGCGAATGCGATGCGGTCGCCGAAGTCGCCGCTGGCCGGGTAGTCGACCGCGTACACGTCGACCGATCTCGGCGCGGCCTGTGCGCGCAGCGTATCCACGAAGGCCTGTCCCATGACCCCCACCCCCGGTGGTTCGAAGGTGCCCCTCGCGAACACCACCTCGACGTCGGGACACGGTTGCGCCGACGCGGGCGAGGCGGGGATGACCGGCAGGGCGCCGAGCGCCACCAACGCGGCGCCCAACAATTTGAGAACGTTCATATCGACTCCAAGCGCATCGGGCCGTGCCGTTCTTGCCGTTCCCCATGCTGACACACCGGCGCAACGAAAGCTTGTGAAGATCGACAGTGCTTACGGCAGCGACACTTTCGGGAACGGTCGTGGCTCGCCCGCGCCCGGCCCGTCGAAGTGCCACCACTCCCCTTCGTACACGCTCAGCCCGCCGGCCTGCATCGCGTCGCGCAGCCGCGCCCGGTTGGCCCGCGCGGCAGCACTCACACCCTCGGTGGCGTAGGCCTGGCTGCGGGCGGTGAAGTCGTCGAACCCGGTGCCCATGTCCGCGCCCGCGATCGTGACGTCCACCGACCGCCCGGCCTCGTGGCTGCGCGCCGCGGTTCCCGGACGCGCCACCCACGCCGGGTTGGGCACCACCTCGAACATCCGCACCTGCACCTCGTGCGGGCGGTAGCAGTCCCAGAACACCAACCGCTCGGGGCGCAGCCGCGCCGCGGCCACCGCGAGCCCGTGGGCCATCGACTCGTGCACCAGACACCGTGAACCGGTCGGGTACAGCTGTTCGCCCACGAAGTTGTCGGCGGTTGCGTACCTGAGGTCGACCACCGCGTCCGGCACCACGGTGCGCACGTCCACCAGTCGGTCATCCGACACCGGTTCGGCCGCCGCCACCGGCGCAAACACCGTCGTCAGGCACCCCGCAGCGGCGATCGCGGCGAGGACCAGCGCGGACACCCGTCGCATTACGGAAATGCCACTCTCTTCTTCAGACATATCTCTTTCCGTTGTACGATAACCGCACTCTTGAGCATGACGTCGGCCCTCACCGGCCCCTGCTTACGCGCAGAAGTCACCCGACGGATTGGAGCGATCGTATGGCGTCAGCCGCACCGGCAACCGTGACGACGCGGTACGCGGGACGGCGCGTCGAGCGCGTCGAGGACACCCGGCTGCTGACCGGCCGCGGAACGTTCGTCGACGACATCGTGCGCCCCGGCATGCTGCACGCGTGCTTCGTGCGCAGCCCGTTCGCGCACGCAAAGATCAACGGCATCGACGCGACCGAGGCGCTCGCGCTGCCCGGTGTGCGCGCGGTGTTCACCGCGGCCGACATCAACCCTGAGGTCAAGGAGGCCTGGCACGCCGTCGCGGGCAGGGACATGCCCGACACCCCGCGGCCGCCGCTGGCCGCGGGTGAGGTCAAGTTCGTGGGCGATCCGGTGGCCATCGTGATCGCCGAATCGCGCTACGTCGCCGAGGACGCCGTCGACCTCGTCGAGGTGGACTACGAGCCGCTGCCCGCGGTCGTCGACTTCCGCACCGCGCTCACGTCACCGGTCGCAGTGCACGACGCCTACCCGGACAACAACGCGGGCGGCATGGCCGGCGCGCCGCCGGACGAGGAGACCTTCGACTCGGCGGCGCACGTGGTCAAAGAGCACGTGTACCAACAGATGTACGTTCCGGTGCCGATCGAGACGCGCGGCCTGGTGGTCGAATGGCAGGCCTCCCCAGGAGAGCTCACCATCTGGGCGTCGACACAGACGCCGCACGAACTGCGCGCGTTCGCCGCACGCCTGCTTGGCATCCCGGCCCAGCACGTGCGCGTGATCATGCGCGACACCGGAGGTGGCTTCGGGCAGAAGGTCGTGCCGATGCGCGAGGACATGTGCATCATGCTCGCGGCGCGCAAGACCTCCGGCGCGCTCAAGTGGATCGAGGACCGCCGCGAGAACCTCATGTCGGCCGGCCAATCCCGCCACGTCGACGGCGACGTCCGGATGGCGTTCGACTCCGACGGCAACATCCTGGCCGCCGACATCGACTTCGTGCAGGACATCGGTGCCTACCCGACGCCGTACCCGGTGCTCACGACGGCCGCGATCGGCATGTTCTTCCCCGGCCCGTACCGGGTGCCCAAGGCCAGCTTCAACTACAAGACGGTGTTCTCCAACACCGCGGGCCTGCACGCCTACCGCGGCCCGTGGCAGTACGAGACGCTCAGCCGCGAGATCCTGCTCGACATCGCCGCGCGCAAGATCGGCATCGACCCCGTCGAACTGCGCCGCCGAAACCTGTTGCGGCGCGACGAGATGCCGTACTTCAACCCCAACGGCATGCCGTACGACCACGTGGCGCCCGCCGAGACGTTCGAGCAGGCCGTCAAGATCCTCGACCACGAGGGCTTCCGCAAGCAACAGGCCGAGGCACTCGCGCAGGGCCGCTACATCGGGCTGGGCTTCTCGGCCTACATCGAGCCCACGGGCGCGGCCACGGGCCACCTGGCCTCCGAGGGCGCGACGATCCGCATGGAGTCCACCGGAAAGATCAACGTCTACGTCAACGGCGGATCGACCGGAAACAGCCTGGAGACCACGGTCATCCAGCTCACCGCCGACGCGCTGGGCGCCGACATCGACGACGTCGCCACCATCCAGGGCGACACCGCGGTCACCCCCTACGGCGCGGGCACGCAGGGCAGTCGCAGCGCGCCGATGACCGCGGGCGCGGTCAACGAGGCGGGCACGATGCTGCGCAACCAGATCGTCGCGATGGCCGCGGCGTGGCTGGGTGTCGAGGAGTCCGAGATCGAACTGGGCGGCTCCAAGGCCACGGTGCGCTCGGATCCGGACAAGAGCGTGACGTTCGGTCAACTCGCCTACCGCGCGTACTACGAGCCGCAGCAGTTGCCGCCCGGGCTCTCGGCGTCGCTGGAGGCCACCGCGCGCTACACCGCGCCGCCCACCGCACCGATCCACTGGGCCAACGCCACCCACGCCTGCACGTGCGAGGTCGACATCGAGACCGGACAGGTCACCCTGACGCGCTACATCGTCAGCGAGGACGTCGGCCCGATGATCAACCCCAATGTGGTCGAGGGCCAGATCGCGGGCGGCACGGTGCAGGGCATCGGCGGCGCGCTGCTCGAACAACTCGCGTACGACGACGCGGGCAACCCGCTGTCCTCGACGTTCGTCGACTATCTGTTGCCCACGGCCACCGAGGTCCCGGCGATCGAGTACGGCCACGTCGAGATCCCCGGCCCGGGCGTCGGCGGGTACAAGGGCGCCGGCGAAGGCGGCGCGATCGGCTCCACCCCGGCCGTCATCAACGCCGTCAACGATGCACTGGCACCGCTCGGGGTCACGATCACCACGCTGCCCGCGAGCCCGGCCGCCATCAGCGCCGCAATCGAGGCCGCGATCGAAACACGAGGGAAGGACCACTAACCGTGGAGCTCAACAACGAATTCCGGGTCGCGGTGCCTGCCGCGAAGACCTGGGAGGTGCTGACCGACGTCCGCCGTGTGGCGCCCTGCCTGCCCGGGGCCACGCTGCTCGACGTCGACGGCGACGAGTTCACCGGCGCGGTGAAGGTCAAGGTCGGCCCGATCACGGTGTCGTACAAGGGCGAAGCGGCGTTCCAGGAGAAGGACGCGGGCACACAGCGGGTCGTGCTCAAGGCCAGCGGCAAGGAGACCAGGGGCAACGGCACCGCCGCGGCCGTCGTCACGGCGCAACTCAAGGACGAAGGCGCCGACTCCACGCTCGTGGTGGTGACCACCGACCTGCAGATCTCGGGCAAGGCCGCACAGTTCGGCCGCGGCGTGCTCTCCGACGTCGCCTCGACGCTGATCGACCAGTTCGCGCGCAGCCTGGAGGCCGAGTTGCTCGGCGGAACGTCCCCGACCCCCGGCACAAGCGAAACAACCTCGGACACAGCCGGTTCCGAGCAGGCGCAGCAGGGTGCACCGATCAACGCGCTGGCGCTGGCCAAGGTCATGGCGGTGCCGATGGCCAAACGCTTCGCACCCGCCATCGCCGCGGTCGCCGCGGCGGGACTGCTCGGCTTCCTGGCCGGAAGACGCCGCAGCAAATCGCAACCGGGCCTGCGACCCGAGGACCTGCAGGCCGCGCTCCTGCGGTTGGTGTCGTGAAGGCCGCCCCGTTCGCCTATCACCGGCCCGCGTCGGTCACCGACGCGGTGGCACTGCTCGGCGAGTACGGCGACGACGCGAAGATCCTCGCAGGCGGGCAGAGCCTGGTGCCGATGCTCGCGATGCGACTGACACACTTCGGCAACCTCATCGACATCTCGCGGGTGCACGAACTCACCGACATCGACCGCATCGGCGACGAGGTCCGCATCGGAGCGGCCACGCCGCACGCGTTCGTGGGCCTCGATGACGAAGTGGCCGAGTCGGTTCCGCTGCTCACCCTGGCCACACCACACATCGGGCACTTCCAGATCCGCACGCGCGGCACGCTGGGCGGCGCGATCGCACACGCCGATCCGGCCGCCGAGTACGCGGCCGTCGCACTGGCGCTCGACGCGACCATCGAGGCCACCTCGGCGCGCGGCGTCCGCGAGATCCCCGCCGCCGAGTTCTTCACGGGCCTGTGGGAGACCGCGCTGGCCTCCGACGAGATCCTCACGGCGGTGCGGTTCCCGGTGTGGTCGGGCCGGTGCGGCTTCGCCGTGCAGGAGTTCGCGCGCCGCCACGGCGACTTCGCGATCGCCGGCGCGGTCGTCGGCCTCCAGCTCGGCGACGACGACCGCGTGACCCGCTGCGGCATCGGACTGCTGGGCCTGGGTTCGACGCCGTTGCGCGCCACCGCAGCCGAGGCCGCGGTGCTCGGAGGGCAGGTCGGCGCCGTCACGCCCGAGGAGATCGGCAGGCTCGCGCTGAGCGACCTCACCGAGATTCCCGCCGACCTGCAGGGCACGGCCGAGTACCGCCGCAGGGTCGGCGCCACGATGGTGGCCAGGGCCTTCGAGCAAGCACGTACGCAAGCCACCGAAGGAGCGATCGATGCATGAACTGCCGGTTGAGGTTTCGGTCAACGGCCAGACCTACCGCGGCCAGGTGGAACCGCGCGTCACCCTCGCCGACTTCCTGCGGGAGAACTGCGGCCTGACGGGCACGCACCTGGGCTGCGAGCACGGCGCGTGCGGCGCCTGCACCGTGCTGCTCGACGGTCAGGCCGTGCGTTCCTGCCTGATCTTCGCGGTGCAGGTCGACGGCCAGGACGTCACCACGGTCGAGGGCATCGCCGAACCGGACGGGTGCCTGTCCCCCGTGCAGGCCGCGCTCAAGGAGTGCCACGGCCTGCAGTGCGGGTTCTGCACGCCGGGCTTCGTCACGTCGATCACGGCGTTGCTGCGTGACAACCCGGCCCCCACCGACGAGGAGATCCGCGAAGGGTTGTCGGGGAACTTCTGCCGCTGCACGGGTTACCAGGGCATCATCAATGCCGTGCACCGCGCGGCCGAACTGTCCACCCGGGAAGCGCAGCGCGACCTCGAGGTTCACGCCCAGCAGTAGCGCCGCCGCGCGCAAGCGGTGACAGTGGACTGATGAGAATCGGATTCATCGGGCTGGGCAACATGGGCGCGGCCATGGCCGCCAACCTCCTTGCGGCCGGACACGACGTCGTCGCGTACAACCGCTCACCGCAGAAGGTGGCCGCACTGGCCGAACAGGGCGCCACGGCCGCCGAGTCGGTGCGTGACGCCGCGCAGGCCGACGTCGTCGTCACGATGCTCGCCGACGACAATGCCGTCGAGACCGTCGCGTTCGGCGGAGCGGACCCTGCCGAAGGCCTGGTGGCCGCGATGCCCGCCGACGCGATCCACGTCTCGTCGTCCACCATCAGCGTCGACCTCGCGAAACGGCTCGCCGCGGCTCACGCCGAGGCCCGCAACCAGCTCGTCAGCGCACCGGTGTTCGGGCGGCCCGATGCCGCCGCGGCGGCCAAGCTGTTCGTCGTGGCCTCCGGTGCACCGGCCGCGGTCGAGGCGGCCACACCGGTGTTCGACGCGATCGGGCAGCGCACGTTCGTCGTCGGCGACGAGCCCAGCGCTGCGAGCCTCGTGAAGATCAGCGGCAACTTCCTCATCGCCTCGGTGATCGAATCCCTCGGCGAGGCAATGGCACTCGTGGGCAAGGCCGGTGTCGACAAGCACCAGTACCTGGAGCTGCTCACCTCGACGCTGTTCGACGCGCCGGTGTACCGCACCTACGGCGGGCTGCTGGTGCGCGAACAGTTCACCCCGCCCGGTTTCGCCGCGCCGTTGGGGCTCAAGGACGTCAAGCTCGCGCTGAGCGCAGGAGAGGAACTCAAGGTGCCGCTGCCCGTCGGGAGCCTGTTGCGCGACCGGTTTCTCACACTGCTGGCCACCGGCGGCGGCGAGCTGGACTGGTCGGCGCTCGGTGCGCTGCCCGCGTGGGAGGCAGGCGCACCGCACCCGGCCTGACCGTCAGCCGTCGGTGACGACTCCCCGCAGGCCTTCGGCGCCGAACAGCGGTTCCAGCATGCCCGAGATGTCGGGACCGCGCCGCAGCCCGTGGCCGCCGTCGACGTTGATGGCCTGGCCGGTGATCCAGCCCGCCGCGTCGCTGAGCAGGAACACCGCGAGGTTCGCGATGTCCTCGACCTCACCGAAGCGCGGCAGCGGCGTGCAGGCCGCGTAATCGTCGGTGACCGCGGGGACACCGAGGATCGGCTCGACCATCTCGGTGCGGGTGAGCCCGGGGCGGATGCTGTTGACCCGCACCCACGACGGCCCGAGTTCGTCCGCGGCGAGCTTGAGCAGGTGATCCAGCGCGGCCTTGCTGACGCCGTAGGCGCCGAACCAGCGGTGGATGTTGCTCGACGCGATCGAGGAGATCCCGACGAACGATCCACCGCCGCCGCGCACCATCTCGCGGCCCGCGTGCTTGAGCAGGTACATCGTTCCGTTGATGTTGAGATCGATGGTCTGCCGCCACAATTCGGAATCGATCTGCGTGATCGGCCCGATGGTCTGCGATCCGCCCGCGCTGTGCACCACGCCGTGCAGGCGCCCGTGCCATGCGGTCGCGGCGTCCACGGCGCGGTGCACCTCGTCCTCGTCGGTCACGTCGGCGGGTTCGTAGCGCACCGAACCCGGACCGAGCGCGCCGATCTCGTCAGCGGCGGCAGAGAGCTTGTCGGCGTTGCGACCGACCAGCAGGACGTCGCCGCCGGCCGCCACGATCGCCGCGGCAGCGCCCTTGCCGATACCGCTTCCGCCACCGGTCACCAGATATGTACGTTCCGCCAACGACAGCTGCACTGCTGCGCCCTTCATCCAGTGGGAATGGTTCTGCGTCAAGGTGTATCACGTCGGGCGAGCTTGGGAGCGCCCAATGTGCGCCAATCGGGAACATCCGGCGGCATGCCGACGGGCCAGCGGTTCTCGTTGGCGGCGGCCCAGTGCGCATGCCCGAGTTCGTGGATGTGGAACGCGTGGTGCAACGCCTCTGCGAAGCCCATCGAGTCGGCCGCGGCGTTCACCGAATCCTTCACCAGCAGCGCGGCCATCGTGGGCCGTTCGGCGATCCGCCGCGCGAACTCCAGGGTCTTGTCCTCCAGTTCGGCGCGGCCGAACACCTTGGACACCATGCCCAGCCGGTGGGCCTCGTCGGCGTCGATCGAATCGCCGGTCAGCAGCAGTTCTTTGGCCTTGCGCGGGCCGAATTCCCAAGGGTGCGCGTAGTACTCGACGCCGGGCATGCCCATCCGGACGGCCACCACGTCACTGAACCTGGCGTCGTCGGCGGCCACGATCAGATCGCACGCCCAGATCAGCATCAGGGCCGCCGAGATGGCGTTGCCCTGCACCTGGGCGATGGTGATCTTGCGCAGATCGCGCCAGCGTTTGGTGTTCTCGAAATAGAAGTGCCATTCCTGCCGGTAGGTGCGCTCGGCGACGCCGGCCACCGTCGCGCCGTAGCCGGCGAACGTCGGGTGCTGCCCGGGGCCGGGTTCGCGTTCGGCGAGTGCCTCCTCGGAACCGAGGTCGTGGCCGGCCGAGAAATTCTTGCCGCGCGCGGCCAGGATGACCACGCGCACGGTGTCGTCGGCCTCGGCGCGGGCGAACGCCTCGTCGAGTTGCACGAGAAGCGTGCGGGACTGCGCATTCTGCGCCTGCGGGCGGTTGAGCCAGATCCGGGCGATACGCCCTTCGTCGAGCGTCTCGTACTCGATCTGGCGGGCCTGGCCGCCGTCGCCGTCGGAACCGGTCATGTCGAACCACCTCATCAGCGGGTATGGCACTTAACAAAATGCACCATACGTGTATCGCCCCAGTCATCTCACACCGGGATCACAGCAATCGAGCAGAATCATCACAGCAGACACCAATACGGCATTGGACGCCGCGACTATCGCGCGCTTATCCGTTGTCGCGCGTATGATGTCGTACGCGAAGCGATACCTGGCCGCCACCCCAACGCGGACCCGACGGGCATCTACAGCAAACATACAGGAACCTCAGAAAAGGGCACGCGAATGACCATCTCCCAGTTCACCGCCCGCCGGCTGCCCCTCGCCGTCGGCATGGCGTGCGCAGCCGCCGCGGTCGCTGTCGCTCCGGTGTTCTCGGCGTTGTCCGCACCCACGTCGGCTCTGGCGGCGTGCCCCAACGGGGAAACCGAGGACACCTTCACCAACCAGTGCGTGCCCGACCTGGTGCCCAACTCGCCCGAGCCCGCGTTCTCCACTGCCCCCAACCAGCTGCCGCAGATCGACGGCATCCCGTGCACGGGCGCCAACACCGGACAGTGCATCGGCCTGGGCGAGGAGCAGCAGGCGCAGGGCCCGGCCGCCGTCCCGCGCTCGTCGGTCGGCAGCAGCCCCACCGTCACCGGCCACACGAACTGATCAGATCCGGCCTGGATCCGATCCGACGCAAATCACATACGCGGGCTGATCGCGATATAGCCCGATTTCGCCCCCGGCGGCCATAAACTGCTGGGGTGATTCGCACTGTCTTTGCTGCGGCGGCCTGCGCCCTCGGCGTGTCGGCGCTGGCCCTCGTCCCCGCACCGGCCGCATCGGCCGCGTGCCACAACGGGGAAGAAGAAGACACCTACACCATGGTGTGCACCCCGTTCATGGTGCCCAATTCGCCTGGGGCGTTCAGCGGGATCCCGGGCAATCCGGACCTCCCGGCCGTGAACCTGCCCGGCGGCGGTGGCGCCATCCCGTGCACGGGCCACAACGCGGGCGAATGCATCGGGCTGGCCGAGGAGGACGCGGCCGAGGGACCGATGGCGCAGCCACGGTCGATCATCAGCGCGAGCCCATAACGAACGCCCAGTTCAGGGCCGTATTTCAGGGAGCTCCAAGAACTGATGCAGATTATTCCCAGCTTCCTTAGAATTCTTCCCGACGAAACAGTCAGACAACTACAGAAAGCGTGACAATGGCGACCTTCCCGTACTCACTGCGACGACTGATCCTTGCCGGCGGATTCGTGGTCGCTGCGGCCGCCGCTCCGGCGATCACCGTGTTCGCCGTTCCCGATTCCGCCATGCCCACGGCGGCCTGCCCGGCCGGCGAGGAAGAGGACCTGTACACAGGCGTGTGCGTGCCGCACACGGTCCCGAACTCGGGTGGCTCGTTCAGCGCCATCCCGGCCAACCCGAACCTGCCCGCGGTCAACCTGCCCGGCGGCGGCGGATCCATCCCGTGCACCGGTAACAACACTGGTCAGTGCATCGGCCTGGCCGAGGAAGCCCAGTCCCAGGCCCCCGCGGTGACCCCGGAATCGTCGGTCGGCAGCAGCCCGACGGTCCACGGTTCGATCGGCTGACCAGCGGTGAGGCGACCGGGGTTTCCCCGGTCGCCTACAGTTGTTCCTATGCCTGCGAAAACTGATCCCGCCGATCTCGGCGACGTGGAGCCGTTGACCGACGACACCGCCAGCCAGGCGCGCCGGGTGGTCGCCACCTACGCGACCGATGCCGACGAATGCCGCATGTTCCTCTCGATGCTCGGTATTGGGCCTTCGAAGACCGAGGTCTAAATGTCTCCGGAGAGCGGCCACGAAACCATCTCCGGGACCTCCGACTTCGTGGTGGTCGCCAACCGGTTGCCGGTCGATCTGGAACGGCTGCCCGACGGCACCACGCGATGGAAACGGAGCCCCGGTGGCCTGGTGACCGCACTGGAGCCGCTGCTGCGCAAGCGCCGCGGCTCCTGGATCGGCTGGGCCGGTGTCGCCGACAGCGACGAGGAACCGATCGTCCAGGACGGTCTGCAGCTGCACCCCGTGCGGTTGTCCGCCGACGACGTCGCGAAGTACTACGAAGGTTTCTCCAACGCGACCTTGTGGCCGCTCTACCACGATCTGATCGTCAAACCCGAATACCACCGCGAGTGGTGGGACCGCTACGTCGAGGTGAACCGGCGGTTCGCCGAGGCGACAGCGCGCGCCGCGGCCGAGGGCGCCACGGTCTGGATCCAGGACTACCAGCTGCAGCTGGTGCCCAAGATGCTGCGCATGCTGCGCCCCGACGTGACCATCGGTTTCTTCCTGCACATCCCCTTCCCGCCGGTCGAGCTGTTCATGCAGATGCCGTGGCGCACCGAGATCGTGGAAGGCCTGCTCGGCGCCGACCTGGTCGGGTTCCACCTGCCCGGCGGCGCACAGAACTTCCTGGTGCTCTCGCGCCGGCTGGTCGGCGCCAACACGTCGCGCGCCAGCATCGGCGTGCGGTCGCGCTTCGGTGAGGTGCAGGTCGGCTTCCGCACCGTCAAGGTCGGCGCCTTCCCCATCTCGATCGACTCGGCCGAACTCGACGGCAAGGCACGCAACCGCGCCATCCGGCAGCGGGCCCGCCAGATCCGCGCCGAGCTGGGCAACCCCCGCAAGATCATGCTGGGCGTCGACCGCCTCGACTACACCAAGGGCATCGACGTGCGGCTGCGGGCGTTGTCCGAACTGCTCCAGGAGAAGCGCATCAAGCGCGACGACACCGTGCTGGTGCAGCTCGCGACGCCCAGCCGGGAACGCGTCGAGAGCTACATCGCGATGCGTGAGGACATCGAACGCCAGGTCGGCCACATCAACGGCGAGTACGGCGAGGTCGGCCACCCGATCGTGCACTACCTGCACCGGCCGATCCCCCGCGACGAGCTCATCGCGTTCTTCGTCGCGGCCGACGTCATGCTCGTGACGCCGTTGCGCGACGGGATGAACCTGGTGGCCAAGGAGTACGTGGCGTGCCGCAGCGATCTCGGCGGTGCGCTGGTGCTCAGCGAATTCACCGGCGCGGCAGCCGAACTGCGCCAGGCCTACCTGGTCAACCCGCACGACCTCGAGGGTGTCAAGGACAAGATCGAGGCCGCGGTCAACCAGAACCCCGAGGAGGGCAAGCGCCGTATGCGTGCGCTGCGCCGCCAGGTGCTCGCGCACGACGTCGACCGGTGGGCACGCTCATTCCTCGACGCGCTGGCCGCCACCGGCGAGACGGGCGAATCGAGCGTGACAGGCGGGTCCACTCCTGAGCCCGAGTCCGACTCCGGGAGCTTCTAGATCGGCTTGATGGCGTCGATCAGCCACTTGCCGTCGACCTTGCGGTACTCGACGCGCAGCCGGCTGCCGTCGTAGAGCGGCTGACGCGACTTGTCGGTGACCGTGCGGTTCATGTACACCAGCACCGATCCGGTGTCGCGCTGCGCTGCCTCGACGCCGACGCCGACGATGTTGATCTGCACCACGAGCTCGCGCTTGCGGGCCTCCGGGATCACCTTCTGCTGGGCGTCGCTCTCGAACTGCTGCCGGAATCCGGGCGTGAGCAGCGGATAGGTCTCCATGAGGCTGCGCTCGACGGTCTGGTAGTCGTACCCGAACACCCTGGGGATCTGCTCGATCGCCAGCGTCGGCAGTTCGGCGCGCGTCGCCTCCTGCCCGCGCTGTTGCACGCGGCTCCAGTACATCGCCCCACCCAGCGCCGACAGCGCGATGAAGGCCACGGCAAGGACACCGACCAGCGCCCCGACGAGCTTGGAGCGCATCAGTTACCCCCGTCCGGGTACTTCAGGTCGTAGCCGGTCATGTGTCCGTTGTCGTCCTCGTGCACGATCACCCGCAGCCGGTACGGCTTGGTGGGCGCGTTGACCCCGTCGATGTCGGTCACGGTCACCCACACCGAGATCAGCACCGAAGCGTTCTTCGCGATCTCGTCGATCTTCTCCAGCGCCGCGCCGTTGACGACGGCCTCCGAGCTCGCCTGGGTGTCGCGGAACAGCGCCTTGAGGTTGTCGGCGTTGTTGCCCTGGCTCATCATGTCGCGCAGCGGCCCGCTGGTGCCGTCGATGAAGCGGTTCACGCTCTCGTCGATGGTGTCCTGCGTGTAGCTGAACATGTTGACCACGGTCTGCTTGGCGGTGTCGACGAAGCGCTGGTCACGCTCCTGGGCCGCCTCGTAGGTGCGCTGCTGGTCGACCAGGACGTACGTCAGCCCGCCGACCACGGCGGTTCCCACGGCCAGCACCACGGCCGCCACGATTGCGACGAGCCTGCGGTGGGGCCTGCGCCGCGCCACCCTGACGGGCTTCAGTTTGGGCGCAGGCCGCGGTGCGGGCGAGGTCGACTCGGCCCGCACCTCTGGCGCCGGGGTGGTCGTGTCCAGCGGCTCACTGCTCACGGGCCCCGCCGGGCGTGACGCACGGCGGCGCACCGGCCTCGAACTGTCTAAGGCCGTTCTTTCGGTCATCAAGCCTGCCTTGGATCCAGCATCAGGTCTACCCAGGTCTCCGCCGGTGCGATCGCATCGGCACCCGCGTACACACCGGTGCCTCCGTCGGCGTCAGCGAAGACCCCACTGTGCTGATCGTAGGTGCCGATCCCGGCGGGGGCCGCCAGCGGGGCTTCGGCGGGCAGCGCACCCTCCGGTGCGGGCGGCGCCGGTGGTGGCGGTGCCGGGGCCCCGGCGGGCGGCGGCGGAGGCGTGCGGCCGTACGGCGGCACGATCTGATCCGGCGGTGCGTAGTACGGCAGCGGCGGAGGCGGCGGTCCCAACGTGTTCGGCGGCACCGGCAGCGGGAACGGCGCGTGCGGCGCGGGCCCGGGTCCCGGCTCGACGCCGGGCGGCAACTGCACCACCGGCGGACCCGGATCCGGGTCGACCTGCGGCGGGATCATCGGGAACTTGTTGGGCGGCAGGATGTTCCGGCCGTCCTCGATCGGCTGGCCGTACGGGACCGGCGGACCGCGCCACGGGTTGCTGCCGATCGGCACGTAGCCGTTGGGGTCACGGCACAGCTGCACCGTGGGGGCGCGCTTGCCGGGGAACTCCTGACACGGGTAGTTGCGCGCACCGCGCACAACGGATGGATCGTTCTGCGCGGTCTTGCAGTACAGGTCGGTCGGAAGCTCGCGCAGCGTCAGATCGGCCGGTGAGCGGGTCTCGGTCGCGGGCAAAAAGCCCACCGAACACGGCGGCGGATCACCGAGGTCGATCTTGAAGTCGAGCTTGCCACCCTCGTCCGCCGGGACGCCGCCGGCTACGGTGTTCAGCGCCGCCGTCAGCGCGGGGAAGATCACCAGCGCCTGCTCGATCGACTTGCTGTAGATGACGCCGATGCGTCCGAAGTTGGCGAGGTTGGCGGCCAGGATCGGGAACGTCGGACGGATACCGGTGAAGGCCGTGTTGGCCGCGTCGGTGGTGCCCGGCACCGTCTTGAGCGTCGTCCGCAGCTGCGGATCGGCCCTGTTGACCTCACCGGTCAGCCGCGCGAGCCCGTCGGCGAGCGAGCGGATGTCGTCACCGCTGCGCAGCTGCGCTTCCAGGAAAGGTCCGGCCTGGTCGATGAGCTGCGATGTCTGCGGGAAGTTGGCGTTGGCCTCGTCGACCAGCAACCGTGACGACTCGATGAGTCGCGCGAGCTCGGGGCCCGAACCGTTGAACGCCTTGAACGTCTCGCGCAGCAGATCCTGCAGGCGAGTGTTGCTGACGCTGCTCACCAGGCTGTCGGCTTCCGCGAGCAGCCCGGCGATGTCCTGTCCAACCCTGGTGTTCTGCTGCGAGATGGTGGCGCCGTTGCGCAGCTTCGGAGCCGTCGAGTCCTCGGGTGGCACCAGGTCGATGTACTGCTCGCCGACCGCCGACACGCTCTTCACCGTCGCGGTGACGTTCTCGGGGATGGACGTGTTGCTGTTGAGCCGCATCCTGGCCACCACACCGTCAGGTGCCAGGCCAACCGACTCCACCCGGCCGACCGTGACACCGCGGTAGGTGACGTTGGCGTTCGGATAGATGCCGCCGCCCGCGACGAAGTTGGCGTTGACGTGATAGGTGCCGATTCCCACTGCGGCGGGCAGCTGCAGGTAGAACAGCGAGATCGCACCGACGGTGAGCACCGTGACGATCCCGAAGATCGTCAACTGCATACGAGTGAGCCGGTCGATCATTTCGGCATCTCCTCATGCTGCGTCGCGGTCCCCGGCGGGATCTTGAACGGGTCAGCGGCCTGTCCGGACAGGTTGGCCATGGCCCCGGTAAGGAAGTCGGGCGGGTTGATCACCTCGTTGAGGTGCTTCATGTTCGGGTCGAAACCGGACGTGGTGAACATCGATTCGCCGAATCTTCGCAGTGTCAGGTCGAAGGTCACGAAGACGTTCAGGTAGTCGCCGCGCACCGCGTTGCGCAGGTACTTGTAGTGGAACGGGAACGTGGGCAGGAATTCCAGATCCTTGATGAAGTCGTCGGCGTTGTCGTTCAAGGCCTTGACCACCGGGTACAGGTCCTTGAGGTCGGCCGCGAAATCGGTCTTGGTCTGCGACAGGATGCGTGAGGCCACCTCGGCGAATCCGCGCAGTGCGGTGAACGCCTCGACGATGTTGGCGCGGTTGTCGTCGAGCACCTTGAGCGCGGCAGGCAGCGTGTCGAGCGTCCGGCCGAGACCGTCCTTGCTGCGCGCGAGCACACCGGCGAACCGGTTGAGCCCGTCGGCGGCGGCGATGATGTCGTTGGTCTGGCGGTCGAGCGACGCGGTCAACTCGGCGAGCCGCGGCACGAGGTCGGTGAAGCTACCCGACCGGCCGGCCACCGCGGCGTAGACCTCATCGGTGATGTCCTGCAGCGCACCGAGATTGCCCTTGTTGACCACCATGCCCAGAGAGGACAGCACTTCCTCGGTGGTCGGGTAGCGGCCGGCGCCGCCCAGCGCGATGTTGGCCCCGTCGCGCAGCCGGCCCTCGGGTGGTTCGTCCACCGGTTCGGCCAGCTCGACGTGCTGGGAACCCAGCAACGACGTTTGGGCCACTCGCGCAACGGCATTCGCCGGGAGGTTGACGTCGCCGTCGAGTGACAGCTGCACCGCGGCGTAGAACGTGCCGTCGGGGCGCTGCACCGCGTCGATCCCGGAAACGCTGCCGACGGTCACGTCGTCGACCATCACCGGCGAGTTCTGCGGCAGCGTCGCGACGTCGGGCAACTGGACGGTGACGGTGTAGGACCCGGGCCCGTGCCCCGCGGTGCCGGGCATGTTGAGCGAGTTGAGACCACCGAACTGGCACCCCGCCACCAGCATCGCGCCACCGCCGATTGCCACCGTGCGGGATCCCAGCCGTGATGCCTTACGTCCCAAGGCTTTGCCCTTCGAATCTGCTCGCGCGCCCGTCATCCGCCTGCACCTGTATCCGGGGGCTGCGGTGCTTCCGGCGCAGGCCCCGGCGCTGCCGCGGGACCACCGTGCGCGGTGGCCGTGGCCGGGTCCGGCGGAACGATGAAGTCACTCAGCGTGGCATCGGACGGAACCTGCGGCGCTGCGACGCCTGGCGCGTTCTGCCACTGCAGGTACGGCACCGGAGTCTGCGCCTTGGCCTGGGTCTCCGGGGTGTCGTAGATGATCTGTCCCTTGTATGCGGTGATGCTGTTGATCGGGTGGAACAGCACGGGCGGGTAGTTCATCGTGATGCGCTTGAGCACCGGACCCATTCGCTGCCTGCAGATCTCGGCGCGCTTGTAGTTGTCCGGGTTGGCACCGGTGTCGAACGTGCCGCCGCAGATGAACTGCACGGGGTTGGCGAAGTTCGGCAGCGACAGCAGGCCACCCACGGTGCCCTGGGCCGGGTTGTAGATGTTGTAGAAGTTCGCCAGGCCGTTGGGCGTGATGTGCAGGATCTGCTCGATGTCGTCGCTGTGATCGGTGAGGATCTGGGTGAAGTCGGCGAGCTTGCCCACTTGCGCGATCAGCGCGTCGTTGTTCTCGTTGAGGAAGCCACGCACGTCGGACAGCGCCTGGTTGAGCGTGTCGAGCGTGCTGTCCAGCCCGCTGGCGCTGTCGGCGAGCACTTGCGACACCGACGCCACATGGTTGGTGAACTGAACGATCTGTTCGTTGCTGTTCGACAACGCGTCGACGAGGATCTGCAGGTTTCGCACCGTGCCGAACAGGTCGGTACGCGAATCCCCGAGCCGTCCGGCGGTTTGCGACAGCTCGCGCAGTGCGTTGCGGAACGAGTCCCCGTTACCGTCGAACGTCTCTGCGGCCTGGTTGACGACCTGCGCCAGCGGCCCCTGTACGGAACCCTCCTGCGGGCCGAGCTGGGCGGAGAGCTGCGTGAGCTGCTCCTTGACCTGGTCCCACTCCACCGGAACCGCGGTGCGGTCCAGCCCGATCGAGGCGCCGTCGGCCATCTCATCGCCCTCGGTGTAGGCGGGGGTGAGCTGGATGAACCTGGCGGCCACCAGGTTCGGCGCGATGATCAGCGCCTTGGCGTCCGCGGGGACCTTGATGCCCCGGTCGAGCGTCATCGTGATCTTGACGTCCGACGGACGCGGTTCGATCGAGTCGATCGTGCCGACGGGCACGCCGACCACGCGCACCTGGTCGCCCGGGTAGAGACCGACGGCATTCGTGAAGTAGGCCGTCAGCTTGTGCCCACCGCGCGACGGCCACACCTGGTACACGCCGACCGCGAGCGTCACCAGCAGCAGCGCGGCGAGTGCGATACGAATCCAGCGACTCCGGCTGGACACCGAATTGTCCTGTGTCATGGCGATTTCGGCCTAATGATCGTCCGCTCGGAAATGTAGCCGCGCAGCATGTCGGCGAGACTGTCCGGCAACTTACCGGGCTGGAAGTAGGTGTCCAGCAGCACTTCCGACATCGCGGCAGGCGGCACGCCGTACAGGTTGATCTGGAAGCCCGGTCCGGACCCGACGACCTCGCCCAGGGCCGTGGCGTACGGGGGCAGCCGGCGCAGCGCCTCACCGATGTGCTCGCGGCGCTCCAGCAGGTTGTCCATGACCAGGTTGAGCTTGTCCAGCGCGGGCTTGAACTCGCGACGGTTGTCGGCCACGAAACCCGAGAGCTGCCGCGACACGTCGTCGATGCCCGCGATCAGGGTGCTCAACGCCTGCCTGCGCTCGTCGAGCGCGGCGAACAGCATGTTGCCGTCGGTGATGAGTTCGTTGACCTGCCCGGCCCGTTGGGCCAGCAGGTCCGACACACGCTTGGCGTGCGTCAACAGCTGGCCGAGCGCCTCGTCGCGGCGGTTGATGCTGCGCGACAGGTTCGCCACGCCGTCGAGCGCGCCGCGCAACTGCGGGGTGGCGTCGCGCATCGTGTCGGTCAGCGTCTGCAGTGCCTGTTCGAAGCGAGGCTTGTCCAGTTCGCCGACGTTCTGCCCGAGATCCTGCAGCGCGGTGTTCAACGTGTACGGAGTCGTGGTGCGGCCCAGCGGGATCACCGTCGGCGAGCCGGCGCCCTTTGGTGTGACCGACAGCGACTTCTGTCCCAGCACGGTGTCGGTCTTGATCGCCACCAGCGACTGGTCGCCCACCTTGATCTTGCGGTCGACGGTGAAGGTGACCTTGGCGGCGTCACCGGCCAGGGCCACGTCGGTGACCTTGCCCACGGTGATACCGGAGACGTTGACGTCGTTGCCCGTCTCGATGCCTCCGGCATCGGCGAAGTACGCCTCGTACGGCTTGCCCTGCGGGAAGAACGGCAGACCCGTGTATCCGAACGACACCAGCACGACCGCGGTCACCAGGACGATGCCGAAGATCCCGGTGCGCAGCGTCTTGTCACCGTCGAGGCTAGCCATTCTCCGAACACCTCCCCTTGGACGGGTCCGGCGGACCGCCGAACGGAATCAGGATGTCGCTGCCCGCCGGCCCGTTCACCTTCATCCGGATCGAGCAGTAATAGATGTTGAAGAACGAGCCGTAGGCCCCGAGGGCGTTGAGCCTCAGGTAGTTCTCGGCGAGCGGTTCGATGACCTTGTTGATGTCGGCCTTCCGTTCGTCCATTCGTTGCGCGAGCGGCCGTACGTTCTCGATCACGCCCTGCAGCGGCCGACGTGAGGCTTCCAGCATTTCGGTCAGGTCGGTCTCCGCCGACGCGAGCGGCGGGATCGCACCGGCGATCGGGTCTCGCCCCTCGGCCAGTCCGGTGATCAGTTTCTGCAGTTCGTCGACGCTGGCGTCGAACTGCGCACCCTTCTCGTCGACCGTGCCCAGCACGGTGTTGAGGTTGGTGATCACGTCGCCGATCAGCTGGTCGCGGGCGGCCACGTTCTGGGTGAACGCGCTCGTGCTGGTGAGCATGTTGGCCAGTGCGCCGCCCTGGCCCTGCAGCAACTCGATCACCGCGTTGGACACCTCGTTGATCTTGGCGCCGTCGAGGCCCTTGAGCACCGGTCTGAGCCCGCCCAGCAGCGCGTCGAGATCCAGTGCGGGCTGGGTGTTCTGCTGCGCGATGGTGCTGCCCGGCGGAAGCTTGCGCAACTCCCCTGGCCCCGAGGTGATCTCCAGGTACCGGTCACCGACCAGGTTCTCGTACCGCACCACGGCCCGGCTCGAGGTGTAGAGCTGGTAGCGCTTGTTGACGTCGAACCCGACGTCGACGGTGTTGTCCGGGTTGAGTTCGACGGACTTGACGGTGCCGACCGGCACGCCGGCGATGCGAACGTCCTGACCGGCCTTCAGCCGCGAGGCCTCGGTGAACGTGGCGTGGTAGGTGTTGCCCGCGGCGAAGCGGAATTCGCCGAAGACCACGACGAGCCCGGCCGCCACCAGCAGCATCACCACCGTGAAGATGCTGACCTTGAGCATGGTTCTGTCGCGGCGCATCTAGAAGTCGTCCCTTTCGGCGAACGCACCGTTGAACAGGAACTGCAGCGTCGCGGGCGCGTCGAACTGCAGCTCGGTGTTCGGCTGGTACGGCACGTAGGCGTTGTCGGTGACCAGGAACGGCGAGCGGTACCAGCTGCCGCCGTACTGCTTGGACGGGACGTCGGGCAGGCCGCGACAGTTGGGCCCACCGGAGGCGTTCACGATCGGCAGGCTCTCGGGATAGGTGTACGCGGGCGCCCCCGGCAGGAAGTTGGACGCCACGAACAGGCCGGGGCGGATGCCGCCGATGATCGGCGCGAAGCGGTCCACCGCATTGGCGGTGCCCTCCAGGATGCAGCCGAACTCCGGCGAGTAGTCCCCCGCGACCTTCAGCGGGGCGCGCAGACGCTGGACGGCCGCGATGTAGTCGTCGGCGGCGGGCTGCAGTGTCGCTGTGCCGTTGTTGGCCAGGCCCGTCGCGGCCAGCAGCGTGGCGTTGAGGTTGGCCTGCTCGTCGATGATGGTCTGGTTCACCCCCGGCACGTTGTCGAGCACCTTGGCGATGTCGGGCCCGGCGTCGCCGTAGATGCCAGCGACCACCGCGGCCTTCGAGAAGTCGTCCTGCAGTGTGGGCAGCTTGGGGTTGAGCTGGCCCAGCAGCGTGTTGAGACCCGCAAGCGTCGCACCGAGGTCGTCGCCGTGTCCGCGCAGACCCTCGCCCAGCGCGGTCAGCGTGCCGTTGAGGCTCACCGGGTCGATCTTGTCGAGCAGGTCCGACAGCGTCTGGAACAGCGTGTTGACCTCGAGTTGCACGTCCTGCGCGGGCACGCTGGTGCCCGGGCGAAGCGGCGTGTCCGTGGCCTTCTCGGGCGGCAGGAACTCGACCGACTTGGCGCCGAAGATCGTGTTGCCCGCGATCCGCACGGTCGCGTTGGACGGGATGTACTGCATCTCGCCACGATTGAGCGACAGCGTCAGCTTCGCCTCGCGACCGGCGTACTCGATGTCGGTGACCTTGCCGATCTGGATGCCGCGGTACTTGACCTTGGCGTCGCGTTCCATCACCAGGCCCGCGCGCGGTGCGGTGACCGTGACCTTGTCGGTCGGGGTGAACGCGGCCGTGTACGACAGGTAGGTGAAGACCACGGCCGCGAGCACGATCAGGGCCAGGACGGCAGCGGCGATCCGCACGTGGCTGCGTTTGGCGTTTCCGTTCGACATCGTGTTCTACCCCGAGAGGTTGAAGTTGCCGGACGCGCCGTAGACGGCGAGTGAGATGAACAGGGTGATGGTGACGACGACGATGAGCGAGGTGCGCACGGCCTGGCCCACCGCGATGCCCACACCGACCGGGCCGCCGGAGGCGTTGTACCCGTAGTAGGTGTGCACGAGCATGACGGCGATCGCCATCACGATGGCCTGCAGGAACGACCACAGCAGGTCGCTCGGTATCAGGAACGTGTTGAAGTAGTGGTCGTAGAGGCCCGCGGACTGCCCGTTGATGAACACCGTCGTGAACCGCGCCGCGAAGAACGCCGCGAGCACCGAGAGCGAGTACAGCGGGACGATCGCGATCAGGCCTGCGAGAAGCCGCGTCGACACCAGATAGGACACGGCGTGCACGGCCATGGATTCGACGGCGTCGATCTCCTCGGCCACCCGCATGGCCCCGAGCTGGGCCGTGGCGCCCGCGCCGATCGTGGCGGCCAGCGCGATACCCGCGATGACCGGCGCGACGATGCGCACGTTGAGGAAGGCCGACAGGAAGCCCGTGAGCGCCTCGATGCCGATGTTGCCCAGCGACGAGTAGCCCTGCACCGCGATGACGCCGCCGGAGGCCAGCGTCAGGAACGCCGCGACACCGACAGTGCCGCCGATCATCACCAGGGCGCCCGCGCCCATGGTCATCTCGGCGACCAGGCGGATGGTCTCCTTGCGGTAGCGCGTGAAGGCGTTGGGCAGGTACCGCATGGTCTCGCCGTAGAACAGTGCCTGCTCGCCGACCGTGTCGACGGTCTTGGGCACGCCGCGGAACAGCCTGCGGAATCTGAGCGTGGCGTCGTAACTCATCGGCTTCTCTTTTTTGCGCAAGAAACCATCATCGCGCCTCCCGCGCCCGCACCCGTCATCGCGTGAGCACCCTGACGCCGACTGCGGTCATGATCACATTGATCACGAACAGACAGATGAACGCGTAGACCACGGTCTCGTTGACAGCGTTCCCGACGCCCTTCGGGCCACCTTTGACCGTCAGGCCGCGGTAGCAGCCCACCAGACCTGCGACGACGCCGAACAGCAGGGCCTTGATCTCGGCCAATACCAGCTCGCCGAGACCCGTGAGCACGGTCAGCCCGTTGATGAAGGCACCGGGGTTGACGCCCTGCAGGAACACCGAGAACACGTAGCCGCCGGCCAGGCCGATCGCGCACACCAGACCGTTGAGCAGCAGCGCCACGAAGGTCGACGCCAGCACGCGCGGCACCACCAGACGCTGGATGGGATCGATGCCCAGCACCCGCATGGCGTCGATCTCCTCACGGATCGTGCGCGCTCCCAGGTCGGCGCAGATCGCCGTCGCGCCGGCACCGGCGACCACCAGCACGGTCACCACGGGACCGAGCTGGGTGATGGTGCCGAAGGCCGTGCCCGCGCCGGACAGATCGGCCGCGCCGATCTCACGCAGCAGGATGTTCAGCGTGAACGCGACCAGGACGGTGAACGGAATGGCCACCAGCAGCGTTGGAACCAACGACACGCGGGCGATCATCCAGGTCTGGTCGAGGAACTCCTTGAGCTGAAACGGCCTCCGGAAGATCTTGGCGAAGGTGTCCAGGGACATCTCGACGAAACCGCCCACGGCCCGGGCTGGAACCGCAAGCTGTTCGATCAACCTCAGCTCCGTTCATTTGGGGCGGGGTGGGCATTCGCCGGAATTCACTCCGGCGAAAATTCTGGGCCACCGGATCGGCGGCCTTCCCACCCTGGGGTCTGACATGGCGCTCACGTGAGCCGGATCATATTAACTAGAACAAGTTCGCAGTGTCAAAGAACAGCGAACTATGGGAAAACTCCAGCGTCTTCCCAGTTCGGAGCACATAGAGCAGATCGAAATCTGAAACGTGTTCTAACGGCCCTCGAACGACTGACAATTGAGACTGTCAGTCTCGCGACTCCATCAGTGCAGTCGCCGAGAACCCACGCTCCGGATCCCGATCAGCAAAGTAGTCCCGCAGCGTCACGCTGAGGTCTGCCGGTTCCCACGCGTCGGCGTCGGCGACGAACTGCATCTCCGCGGTGGGCGCCGCGACCAAGGTGACAGATGGACCATAAACGATGAACAGCTGACCGTTCACACCTTCTGAGGCCGGTGCCGCCAGGAACTGCACGAGTGTCACGACATGATCGGTCGACAGTGGGTCCATCTGCCCCTCGGCCAGCTCGGGCGCATCGCCGAACACGCCCGCGGTCATCGCGGTGCGCGCCCGCGGCGCGATCGCGTTGGCCCGGACCCCGAACCGCTCCAGCGCCCTGGCCGCCGACAGCGTGAGCGCGGTGATACCGGCCTTGGCCGCGCCGTAGTTGGGCTGACCGACCGGACCGGACAGCCCGGCCTCCGACGACGTGTTGATGATGCGGCCGTAGACCGTGCCGTCCCCCGCCTTGGCCTTGCTGCGCCAGTACGTGGCGGCGTTGCGGGTCAGCAGGAAGTGCCCGCGCAGGTGGACCGCGATGACCGCGTCCCACTCCTCGTCGGTCATGTTGAACAGGATGCGGTCGCGTGTGATGCCCGCGTTGTTGACGACGATGCCGAGCCCGCCGAGGCCGTCCGCGGTCTCGACGAGCTCGTCGGCCGTGGACCGCGCGCTGATGTCACCCGCGACGGCGACACCCTTGGATCCGGCCGCGGCGATCTCGTCGAGCACGTCGGAGCGGTCCAGCGCGCCCGCGATGTCGTTGACCACGACGGTGGCGCCGGCCCTGGCCAGTCCGATCGCCTCGGCCCGGCCGAGGCCCGCGGCGGCGCCGGTGACGACGGCGACCTTTCCGGACAGGTCGAGATCGGCCCCTCGATCGGGCCCGGTGTCGGAGGGGTGGCTGTCGTTGGTCATGCGGCTCCTCGCGTGCGCGGCTGGGTCAATTTATGAATACCTCTAGTCTTTGCGGATCAGCGCGGCCCGGGGGCACTCGTTGACCGCCTGCTCGGCCAGATCCTCCTGATCGGCGGGCACCGGATCGGATTTCACCACGGCGTAGTCCTCGTCGTCGAGTTCGAACAGATCCGGGGCAATTCCCACGCACACTGCGTTTCCCTCGCAGCGATCGCGGTCAACTTCAACTCGCATGACGACCTCCTCACGGCGTGTGCGCGCACCGGTCTGGCGGCGCGCAGGCACAGAATACGACCCGATCCGGCCGATGGTGGCCAGACACCGGTCTGGACCCCAAGACTAGAACGTGTTACAACCGGGTGAGAAGTCAGGTCGCTTGAGCAGTGAGGATGCAGCGGATGCGGATCGGATACACCCCCGAGCAGGAGGAGTTGCGTCGCGAACTGCGCGCGTACTTCTCCAAGCTGATGACGCCGGAGCGGGTGGAGGCGCTCAGCTCGTCCGAAGGCGAGATGGGCCGCGGGAACGTCTACCGCGAGACCGTCGCGCAGATGGGCAAGGACGGGTGGCTCACGCTCAGCTGGCCCAAGGAGTTCGGCGGTCAGGCCCGCCCGCCCATGGACGGGCTGATCTTCACCGACGAGGCCGCGATCGCGGGCGCGCCGGTGCCGTTTCTGACCATCAACAGCGTCGCGCCGACGATCATGGCGTTCGGCACAGAGGAACAGAAGAAGTTCTTCCTGCCCAAGATCGCCTCGGGTGAACTGCACTTCTCGATCGGCTACTCCGAGCCGGGCGCGGGCACCGACCTGGCGTCGCTGCGCACCACCGCGGTGCGTGACGGCGACGACTACGTGATCAACGGCCAGAAGATGTGGACCAGCCTGATCGCCTACGCCGACTACGTGTGGCTCGCGGTCCGCACCAACCCCGAGGCCAAGAAGCACCGCGGCATCTCGATGCTCATCGTGCCGACCACGGCCGAGGGCTTCTCGTGGACGCCCGTGCACACCATGTCCGGCGTCGACACCAGCGCCACCTATTACCAGGACGTGCGCGTGCCGGTGACCAACCTGGTCGGCGAGGAGAACCAGGGCTGGAAGCTGGTCACCAACCAGCTCAACCACGAACGGGTCGCGCTCGTGTCGGCCCAGCCCATCTACGTCGCGCTCAACGGCGTGCGGGAGTGGGCGCAGAACACCAAGGACGTGCACGGCAAGCGACTGATCGACTCGGAGTGGGTGCAGCTCAACCTGGCCCGCGTGCACGCCAAGGCCGAGGTGCTCAAGCTCATCAACTGGGAGCTCGCCTCGACCGAGGCCGCGCCGTCGCCTGCCGACGCGTCGGCGGCCAAGGTGTACGGCACCGAGTTGGCCACCGAGGCCTACCGGTTGCTCATGGAGGTGCTGGGTACCTCGGCGACGCTGCGCGGTGACACCCGCGGCGCCCTGCTGCGCGGCCGGGTCGAGCGGTTCCACCGCTCGGCGCTGATCCTGACGTTCGGCGGCGGCACCAACGAGATCCAGCGGGACATCATCGGCATGGTCGCGCTCGGCTTGCCCCGAGTGAACCGGTAAGGGAAGACGGAGACTTCACATGGACTTCACCACAACCGAACCGGCCGCCGATCTCGGTGGCCTGGTGCGCACGATCACCGAATCGGTGTGCACACCCGAACACCAGCGTGAACTCGACGGCCTGCCCGAGCGGTTCGACCGCGACCTGTGGGCCAAACTCGTCGAGGCCGACATCCTCTCGGCCGCGGCACCCGAATCCGTCGGCGGTGGCGGATTCGGTGTCCTGGAACAGACCTCGGTGCTCACCGCGCTGGGCCGGCAACTTGCCGCCGTGCCCTACCTGGAATCCGTGGTGGCCGCGGCGGGTGCGATCGCCGAGTTCGGCTCCGACGCGCAGCGCGCCCAGTGGGGCGCACCCGCGGTGGCCGGGAGCAAGATCCTCACCGTGGCCCTCGACGGCGAGATGGGCCAGGGTCCGGTGCAGGCGCAGGCCGACGGCGACGACCATCGGCTGACCGGTTCGCGCACGCTGGTGAGCTACGGCCCGGTCGCCGATGCCTACCTGGTCCCGGCCGAAACCGGCTCGGGTGTCAGCGTTTTCATCGTCGCGGCCGATGATGCCGGGGTCACCGAGACGTCGCTGAACACCACGGGCAAGGGCAGCGTCGCGCACCTGGACCTGCAGGATGTCGCGGTCGGTGCCGACCGTGTGCTGGGCGGCACGCAGGTCGCCGAGTGGTTGACGACGCGTGTGACGCTGGGCCGCACCGCATACCAGTTGGGTGTGCTGGAACGCGCGCTGGAGCTCACGGCGTCCTACGCGCGCGAACGTGAGCAGTTCGACCGCCCGATCGGCAGCTTCCAGGCGGTCTCGTCACGGCTGGCCGACGGCTACATCGACGTCAAGGGTCTGCGGCTCACGCTCACCCAGGCGGCGTGGCGGCTGTCGGAGGACCTGCCCGCCGACGTCGACGTCGCCAGCGCGGCGTTCTGGGCCGCCGAGGCCGGACACCGCGTGGCCCACACCGCCGTTCACGTGCACGGCGGCGTCGGCATCGACATGGATCACCCGGTGCACCGCTACTTCCTGGCCGCCAAGCAATCCGAGTTCGCGCTCGGCAGCGCGACCGGTC
>Ga0180222_1001131_pt1 | contig 30711 bp, 31 predicted proteins | sample eDN5th37CKraftOP_FD_151336 | JGI IMG/M metagenome (GOLD analysis project Ga0180222, IMG submission 151336) | Enriched Organic Plus compost microbial communities from Emeryville, California, USA - eDNA 5th pass 37_C Kraft OP (version 2) (version 2) ...
AGTGTCGGTAGGCGCGGGAGGGAAGCCCCCGCCATATAAAAGGACGGAACCCCGCCGGCGCGCTGCACGTCTTTGGCGAAATCCAGGCGCTTGAGCACCTCCTCGACACCCCCCCCACGACGAGATCGGACTGGCGCTGATGGACGAGCGCTTGCCGAAACGCGTGCGCAGCAAGTCCGGCGGCTCTTCGGGAGCCCTGTAATGGCAGCCGCCGCACCGATCCGACGCTACCGCCCCTTACCGAGCTGGACTATCTGCTGGCAGCGGACGATTTCAGTCGCGTCGGCGCGCTACGCCTGCGCGATCCGGCCGGAGCCTGGCAGAGAACCGTACCGCAGGACGGACGGGCCACCCCGCCCCTGGTCGAGCTCGAACGCATCTACCTGGCCAGCCGCGCCGTCGAGCGCGGCCGGGAGCAGGCCCTGAATATATTGGCGGAAGTCCATGCAGCCGTAAGGAAGTGGCGACAAATCGGTCTTGAAAAAGAAATCGGATTGCGCCCACGCGAGCTGGAGGATTTCGCGGCAGCGTTCGAGCATGAACAGATCGACGCAGTTTCAGCACTGCTCGAAAGGTAAGGCGTTACCGTCTTGCCCGCGAGAGGGCCCTGGCGACATCCCCGCTGAGGAAGCGAAGATGAACCGCGTTTTGGACCGATGTAGTGGCTGCCATCCACTCCTTGGAGGTTCCGGCACCATATATATTTACGCTATTATGGACAAATTAGTCTTATATAGACCATAATAGCGAACATGCCGCGCAAACCGCCTATCGTTTTCCCTCAAGAGCAGCGTCTCCTGTCCGCGCTGGGCGAGCGGCTGCGCCTTGCCCGCAAGCGACGCAAGCTAAGCAATGCCATCGTCGCGCAACGCGCAGGAATTTCAAGGACCACCTTGTACAAGGTCGAGGCGGGAGATCCTGGGGCTACGCTGGGGTCTTATGTTCGGGTTCTGGCCGTGCTTGGTCTAGAGGGCGACCTTAATCAGCTTGGGGCCGACGACAGAGTTGGCCGTAAATTGCAGGACCTGGAACTTGAACCAACTCCCAAGCGCCGCACGGCCACCCGTGCCAAAGCGGTCAAACCCTCGCCGGCCTCAGACAACGAGGAATCGACATGAGCGCGCAGGACAACACCTTGGAAGTCTGGCTGAACGATGACCTCGGCCCTGCACGCCAAATCGGCACACTCGCCCATGACCGCGGCCAGATCCGCTTCCATTACGAACGCGATTGGCTGAAGGATCCTCGCGCCTTCGCGCTGGACCCCGATCTCTCTCTCGACGAACACCCCTTCTTTCCCAAACCTGATCTAGGCAACTTCGGCATCTTCCTGGATTCGTCACCAGACCGCTGGGGACAAACACTGATGAAGCGGCGCGAGGCCCTACAGGCAAAGGACGAGCAACGCTCTCCCCGTACGCTGTACGCCTGGGACTTCCTGGTCGGCGTGCAAGACCTCACTCGCCAAGGCGCGCTGCGCTTTCGCCGGCCAGGTACGGAAGCGTTTCTCGGCAACGAGAAAATGGCGGCTCCGCCGGTGACAACGCTACGAGAGTTGGAAGCCGTGGCCTACCAGCTCAGCAACCGGCGTATCGACGATCTGGATGCGCTACGAAAATGGCTCGCCGTACTCGTCGCTCCTGGCGCGTCTCTGGGTGGAGCAAGGCCAAAAGCCAACTTTACCGAAACCGACGGCTCACTTTGGATCGGTAAGTTCCCGGCGAGAGATGACGATCGAGACGTCGGGGCTTGGGAGTATGTCGTTCACCAACTCGCGCAAGAAGCGGGGATAAACGTACCGCCTGCGAAACTCATCAAGCTAAACAACGACTTCCATACCTTCTGCGTCCAACGGTTCGATCGCGCCAACGGTTCGAGACGCTTTTATGCCTCGGCGATGACATTGCTTCGCAAGACCCAGAGCGAAGGCACGAGCTATCTGGAATTGGCACAGTTCATTCGTGCTCAGGGCGATGCCGAGCATGCAGATGCGGACTTGGAACAACTATTCCGGCGAGTGGCGTTCAACGTCGCGGTCGGCAACCGCGACGACCACCTTCGCAATCACGGATTCGTGCTTGGCAAAACAGGGTGGAGACTTGCGCCCGCGTTTGACGTCAATCCGAATATCGACAAGGCAGAACATGTCTTGAATATTAATGACGTCGACAATCGGCCTAGCCTGGAGACTGTTCTCAGCACGGCCGCTTTTTATGGCCTGGACGATGTGCAAGCTCGGCAAATAGTGGATGAAGTAGTCATGGTTGTCGATCATTGGCAGGACGTTGCTCGCCGGATGCGCATTAGCGGTGCGGATATTGATTTGACTGTAGGGGCGTTTTCGGCAAACAAGGCATAGAGAAGATGTAGCCGTGTGGATATCTTCGACTACATCGAGGTCTTCTACAATCGCAATCGACGCCACAGTCATCTGGGCGGGGTCAGTCCGGAGGCGTTTGAACGCGCCGCCGCGTGAGGCGTCGAGTTGCCCACCGTTTCGGGGGAAGTCCAAGCGCCATGCTCCAGCTCCAAATCTCCGATCAGACGACTTCTACAGACGCACATAAGCAAGCCCGCCAACGCATCGCGTCAATGGCCAGAAAAATGTACTTATTAGGGGTAAAAACGGACGAATTTCTCTGAGCATCGACAGATGCGGAAATTCAGCAATTCTTTGACGATCAAGAACTTAGGAAACTTCCCAAAGTCTCTCGATGGGTATGGAGATTTAATTGGAGCGGGTGAAGGGAATCGAACCCTCGTATGCAGCTTGGGAAGCTGCCGTTCTACCATTGAACTACACCCGCATTGACCGCTACGCCACCCCTTCCTGACACCGGGGCGTCGGCGCCGCGGCGATTATAGCGCCCCCGCCCCGCCTCCCCGGCCTCCACCCGGCCCCGCCGCAAATGCCCCTGCGGAATCCGCCGCCACTTACTACAATTCTCCCCATGAACCCCGTTCCTCCCTTCTCGCCCCCGGCCGGCCCGGAGGGCCCGCCTCCCATCGTGCCGGACGCCTCGGCGCCGGTGCCCGGCGCTCCGGGCACGCACATCCGCAGCTTCGTCCACCGCCGCGGCCACATTACCCAGGGCCAGCGCGAGGCGCTGGAGCGCCTGCTGGGGCTGTGGTCCATTCCCTATTCCCGGCGCGTGCTGGACCTGGATGCGGCCTTCGGCCGGACGGCGCCGACGGTGCTGGAGATCGGCTTCGGCATGGGCGAGACCACGGCGGCCATCGCCCAGGCGCGGCCCGGGGACAATTTCCTGGGCGTGGAAGTGTTCAACGCCGGGGTGGGGGCGCTGCTCAAGCGCATCGAGCAGGCAGGGCTGGAGAACATCCGCATCGTGCAGCACGACGCCGTGGAGGTGGTGCGCGACATGGTGGCGCCGGATACGCTGGCGGGGGTGCATGTCTATTTCCCGGACCCCTGGCCCAAGAAGCGGCACCACAAGCGCCGGCTGATCCAGCCGCCGTTCGTGGCGCTGCTGGCGAGCCGGATCGCGCCGGGCGGCTACCTGCACTGCGCGACGGACTGGCAGCCGTATGCGGAGCAGATGCTGGAGGTGCTGGGCGCGGAGCCGCTGCTGGAGAACACTGCGGACGGCTACGCGCCGCGGCCGGATTTCCGGCCGCAGACCAAGTTCGAGACCCGCGGCCTGCGGCTGGGCCATGGGGTGTGGGATCTCTTTTTCCGGCGCAGGGCCTGACATGTACCCTCCTATCGAACCCCATACCCACGGCATGCTGGAAACCGGCGACGGCCACCGGGTGTACTGGGAGCTGTGCGGCAACCCCAAGGGCAAGCCGGCGGTGTTCCTGCACGGCGGGCCGGGCAGCGGCTGCGCGCCGGTGCACCGGCGGCTGTTCGACCCGGCCCGCTACAACGTGCTGCTGTTCGATCAGCGGGGCTGCGGGCGTTCGCAGCCGCACGCCAGCCTGGAGCACAACACCACCTGGCACCTGGTGTCGGACATGGAGCGGCTGCGCGCGGAAGTGCTGGGCGCGGAGCGCTGGCTGGTGTTCGGCGGCTCGTGGGGGTCGACGCTGGCGCTGGCGTATGCCGAGACGCATCCGCAGCGGGTCAGCGAGCTGGTGCTGCGCGGGGTATTCGGCCTGCGGCAGGCGGAATTGCGATGGTTCTACCAGGAAGGGGCGTCGTGGCTGTTTCCCGACCTGTGGCAGGACTACCTGGCGCCCATTCCGCCGCAGGAGCGCGGCGACATGATCGCGGCCTACCGCAGGCGGCTGACCGGCGACGACCCGGCCGAGCGCCTGCGGGCGGCCAAGGCCTGGAGCCGCTGGGAAGACAGCACCATCACCCTGCTGCCCAGCCCGCGCCACCAGCACAGCCACGACGCGGACGCGGCGGCGCTGGCCTTCGCGCGCATCGAGAACCATTATTTCGTGCACGGCGGCTTCATGGAAGAAGGCCAGCTGCTGCGCGACGCCCACCTGCTGAGCGACATCCCCGGCGTGATCGTGCAGGGCCGCTACGACGTCTGCACGCCGGCGCGCACCGCCTGGGAGCTGCACCAGGCCTGGCCTCGGTCGCAGCTGCACCTGGTGCCCGACGCCGGCCACGCCTTCGACGAGCCGGGCATCCTGGCCCGGCTGCTGGAAGCCACCGACACTTACGCCCAATCACGGACCGCCGCATGAACATCACCCTGAACGGAGACCCCCGCCCCCTGCCCGCCCCCATGTCGGTGGCCGATCTCCTGCAAGACCTGGGCTATGCCGGCAAGCGGGTAGCCGTGGAACGCAACGGCGACATCGTGCCGCGCAGCCGCCATGCCGAAACGGTGCTGGGCGACGGCGACAAGCTGGAAATCGTGGTGGCGGTCGGCGGCGGCTGACCCGGTTGCCACAATTTGTTGCGCATTGTCGCTATCCGGCCCCGACGCGGCATGCTCATAATTCGAGTCGCTGTAACTGCTGGTCATAGGCTGCACTTCCCTTCAATGCAGGGCTCCTTCCTGGAGGCGACATGAGTACTACAGCGATCATCAACTTCATCATCCAGCTGCTGGCGGGCGCCGGCGGCGGCCACGGGCTGGCCAAGGCGCTCAAGCAATTCGACCTGGGTCCGCTGGGCAACACCATCGCCGGCGCGCTGGGCGGGCTGGGCGGCGGCGCCTGGCTCGGCCCGCTGATCGCCGGCATGAGCGGCGATGCCGGCGCGGGCGCCATGCAGGGGCTGGACGTCGGCATGGTGGCGGGCGACGTGGTCGGCGGCGGCATCGGCGGCGCCGTGCTGACGCTGGTGGCCGGCCTGGTGCGCAAGGCGGTTTCGGGCGGCAAGGCCGCCTAAGACGCGGCCGCGCAGACATCCCCATTCACGACAAGGAGAACCATCTTGAGCCTGCTCAGCTTCATCAAGGACGTCGGCGAAAAGCTCTTCGGGGCCAGCGAAGCCAAGGCCGCCACCCCGGACGAACTCCGCAAGGAACTCGACAAGCACGGGCTGCAGGCCGACGGGCTGGACATCGCGGTCGACGGCGACAAGGTCACGGTGTCGGGTACGGCCGCTTCCACGGAACTGGCCGAGAAGATCGCCCTGGCGCTGGGCAACACGGTGGGCGTGGCCCAGGTGGAGAACAAGCTGTCGGTGCAACAGGAGGCCCCGGCCGCCACCCTGTACACGGTCAAGAAGGGCGACAACCTTTGGAAGATCGCCGAGGCCCACTACGGCAAGGGGCAGGGCGCCAGGCATACGGCGATCTTCGAGGCGAACCGCCCCATGCTCAGCCATCCCGACAAGATCTACCCGGGACAGGTGCTGCGCATCCCGCCGCTCTGAACGCCCGCCGTTTCGGGACTTCGGCCAGGCCGCGCGCCTGGCTTTTTCGTGCCCGGCGCCGCACGAATGCCGTCCCGCCCGCACCTTCCCGGCCCGCACCTTTGCGGCCCGCGCCTTTGCGGCCCGCGCCTTTGCGGCACAGCGCCGTCTACGCCCCCTGCTCCTGCACATGGCCGTCCCAGCCGCCGGCGCGGCACAGCGCGTCGAAGTCGCGGGCCAGGTCGGCCAGGGTGATCGCCCCCAGCCTGCGAATCAGCAGGGCTTCCGCTTCCCGCAGCACGTCGTCGAGCGCCGCGTTGACCGCACGCTCCACCGCGCAGTCGGGGTTGTCGCTTTCGTTGCCGATGGCGAACAGCCTGGGTCCGCCCACCGCCTGGTGAATATCCAGCAGCGTGACGGCGCGCAGGTCGCAGGCCAGCGTCCACCCGCCGCCATGCCCTTTTTCCGAACGCACGTAGCCGGCCCGGCGCAGGCCCGCCATGGTGCGCCGGACTACGACGGGATTGGTACCCAGCATGCGGGCGATCTGCTCGGACGTATAGGGCCGATCGTGCCGGGCCATGTGCAGCAGCACATGCAGCATGCGGGAGAGTCGGCTGTCTTTTCTCATCGTGGGTCGCCCTGGGAGCGCGGGCAACCGGAAGCCGGCGCCTGCGCGATGCAACATTTTAAGTTGCATGAACGCCCGGGGCCGCGCTATCATGTATCTTATAAAGTTTCATGAAATCCCATGCTCCGTCCAAGCGCCGATCCCCTCCCTCCCGGAGCGGCGGCCAGGCCGGCGCAGCGACCCTGGCGGCCGGAGCCCGGACGCTTGCCCCGCAAGGCAGGCGCGAAGCGCGCCGCTCCCCCTATCGAGGAGTTCTCCATGCAATATGACGTGATCATCGTCGGCGGCAGCTATGCCGGCCTGGCAGCCGGCCTGCCGCTGGCCCGCGCGCGCCGCAAGGTGCTGGTCGTGGACGGCGGACGGCGGCGCAATCGGCGGGCCGACCGTTCCCACGGCTTTCTGACCCGCGACGGCACCCGGGCGGCCGAGATCGCGGCCCTGGGACGCGAACAATTGCTGGCCTACGAAACGGTGTCCTGGCTGGACGGCCAGGCCGCCGGCGCGCGGCGGACCGCCGACGGCTACACGGTCGAGATCGACGGCGGCGAACCGCGGCACGCCCGCCGGCTCGTGCTCGCCACGGGGGTGGCCGACCGGCTGCCGGAACTGCCCGGCCTGGCCGAACGCTGGGGCACGCATGTCTTCCACTGCCCTTACTGCCATGGGTACGAGCTGAACCGTGGGCGGATCGGCGTGCTGGCCACTTCGGCCCTGTCCATGCACCTGGCCCTGCTGCTGCCGGACTGGGGGCCGACGACGTTCTTCCTGAACGGCGCGTTCGAACCCGACGCGGCGCAGGCCGCCCAGCTCGAGGCGCGCGGCGTGGCGGTGGAGCGGGAGCGCATTGCGCGCATCGACGGCGAACTGGATCTCGCGATGCGCGATGGGCGGACGGTACGCCTGGACGGACTGTTCGTCCCCACCCGCATCGACGCCGGCGGACCCGTCGCCGCCGCGCTGGGGTGCGAATTCGACGACAGCCCCTATGGCCGCGTGCTCAGGACGGACGCCATGAAGGCGACCAGCGTGCCGGGCGTCTATGCCTGCGGCGACGCGGCCAGGCCCGGCGGCTCGGTGCCGCTGGCGGTGGCCGACGGCGCGGTGGCCGGCGCGGCGGCCCATCAATCGCTGATATTCGGCGGCCACTAGGCGGGACCGGGCCGCACGCCGGCGCCGAGCAACCCGGCCGGCGCCGCAAACGCACCGGAACGCCGGGCAGCCTGCCGCCCGGCGCCGGGCAGAGCGCCGGCGCGCCCCGCGGCAGGCCGCTAGCGCATGCCGCCGAAGCGGCCCAGGCCCTTCATGCCGCCCATGGCCCGCATCATCTTGGCCATGCCGCCCTTTTTCATCTGCTTCATCATGCCCTGCATCTGCTCGAACTGGGCGAGCAGGCGGTTGACTTCCTGCACCGACACGCCCGCCCCGGCGGCGATGCGGCGCTTGCGCGAGGCCTTGAGCAGTTCGGGCTTGGCGCGCTCGCCGGGGGTCATGGAATTCAGGATGCCTTCGGTGCGGCGCACCTGCTTTTCGGCCTGGCCGCTTTGCAGCTGGCCGGCCGCGGCGGCAAACTGGGCGGGCAGCTTTTCCAGCAGGGAACCCATGTCGCCCAGCTTCTTGACCTGCTGGAGCTGGTCGCGGAAGTCGTTGAGGTCGAACTTGTTGCCCGACTTGATCTTGGACGCCAGCTTCTGGGCCTCGGCGATGTCGATCGACTGCTGGGCCTGCTCGACCAGCGACACGATGTCGCCCATGCCCAGCACGCGCTGGGCCATGCGCTCGGGGTGGAAGGGCTCCAGCCCGTCGAGTTTTTCGGACACGCCGACGAACTTCAGCGGCTTGCCGGTCACGTGGCGCACCGACAGCGCCGCGCCGCCGCGCGCGTCGCCGTCCAGCTTGGTCAGCACCACACCGGTCAGCGGCAACGCGTCGGCGAAGGCGCGCGCAGTGTTGACGGCGTCCTGGCCCTGCATGGCGTCGACCACGAACAGCGTCTCCACGGGCTGCAGCGCCTGGTGCAGCTGGCGGATCTCGCGCATCATGGCCTCGTCCACGCCCAGGCGGCCGGCCGTGTCGACGATGAGCACCTCGTAGTGGTGGCGGCGCGCGTGGTCCAGCGCGTGGCGCACGATGGCTTCGGGCTGCTGCGAGGCGTCCGAAGGCAGCCAGTCCACGCCGACCTGGGCGGCCACGGTCTTGAGCTGCTCGATGGCCGCCGGGCGGTAGACGTCGGCGCTGACCACCAGCACCTTCTTGCGGCCGGTCTTGCGGCCGTTGTGGGTGTGGCCGCCTTCGGCCAGCCAGCGGGCCAGCTTGCCGGTGGTGGTGGTCTTGCCCGCGCCCTGCAGGCCGGCCATCAGGATCACGGCGGGCGGCTGCACGGCCAGCGACAACTCGCCGGCGTATTCGCCCAGGTCGCCGCCCATGAGGGCGGTGAGCTCGCGGTGGACCACGCCGACCAGGGCCTGGCCGGGGCTGAGGCTGCCCACGACCTCCTCGCCCAGGGCTTTTTCCCGGACCTGGGCGACCAGCTCGCGCACCACCGGCAGGGCCACGTCGGCCTCCAGCAGGGCCAGGCGCACTTCGCGCAGCATTTCCTGGGTATTGGCTTCGGTCAGCCGGGCTTCGCCGCGCAGGGTCTTGACGACGCGCGACAGGCGCTGGGTAAGGTTGTCGAGCATGAGAGGCGTTTCGCTTTAAACTAGTCGGTCGAGGTAACCGGACGGCGCCGCTGGCAGGCGCGGCCGCAAGGGGTCGCGGGCCGGCGCCGGGATATGCGCCAGCACCCCATGCACCCAGCACCCCAGGTTCCATTCCTATGTCTTCAGGCATTGTATTTCACGCTCTCGCCGCCGCGGCCTACGCCCTGCTGGGGGCGTCGCTGTGGCGCTCGCTCGCCCGGGGCGCGCCCGCGGTCCAGGCCGGCCGGGCGGCCCGCACGGGGCTGCTCGGCGCCCTGCTGCTGCACGGCGCGGCGCTCTACCAGGCCATGCTGTCGGGGCCGGGCCTGCACCTGGGCTGGGCGCTGGCGCTGTCGGCCGCGGTCTGGCTGGGCATGATCGTCTTCTGGCTGGAAAGCCTGCTGGTGCAGATCGACGGCATGCAATTGCTGCTGCTGCCCATGGCCACCGTCGCCACCCTGCTGGCCGCCGCCTTCCCGCACGGCCTGACGGTGGGCCACGCCGACAACCCCTGGCTGCGGGCGCACCTGCTGATCGCCCTGGCGGCCTACGCCCTCATCACCGTGGCCGCGCTGCACGCCATGCTGATGGCCGCACTGGACCGCAAGCTGCACCGCCCGCTGCCGGCCGCCGGCGGCGAGGAAGGCGCCCCGTCAGCCATCATGGGCCGCATGCTGGATTCCATGCCGCCGCTGCTGGTGCAGGAACAGCTGCTGTTCCGCCTGATCGGGATCGGCTTCGGCGTACTGACCCTGGCCGTGGGCTCGGGTTCGGTCATCTCCATGCTGCTGACCGGCCAGGTCCTGCCCTTCGACCACAAGACGGTGTTCACGCTGCTGTCGTGGGTGACCTTCGGGTTGCTGCTGCTGGGCCGGCAGATCAGCGGCTGGCGCGGGCGCGTGGCGCTGCGCTGGACGCTGACCGGCTTCGCATTCCTGCTGCTGGCCTACACCGGCAGCCGTTTCGTACTGGAAGTCATCCTGCACCGGGGCTGAAGTGGGCAAACTCGTATTCTGGGTCGTCGTGATCCTCGGGGCGCTGGTCGTCGCCCGCATCCTGGCCCGCCAGGCGGCCCGTCGCCAGCAGGGCGGCGCCCAGCCGAAAACACGCGGCGCGACGGGACGCGGCCGCGCGGCCCCGCCCGGTCCGGCCGAATCCATGGTGCGCTGCGCGCACTGCGGCATCCACCTGCCGCGCTCGGAAGCGCTGCTGCTGGGCGGGGAAACCTGGTGCAGCCAGGAACACGCCCGGCTGGGCCGGCCCTCGTGAGCCTGCGGCTGGACCGCCACGGCTGGCTGGCGCCCGCGCCCGGCGTGGCCCGGCGGGAATCGCCCAATTCCGATGCCCGTCCGGACGGCGCCCAAGCCACCCTGCTGGTGCTGCACAACATCAGCCTGCCCCCGGGCGAGTTCGGCGGGCCGCACATCGAAGCGCTGTTCCTGAACCGGCTCGACCCGGACGCGCACCCGTGGTTCGGGCGCCTGCGCGGGTTGCGGGTATCGGCCCATTTCCTGGTGCGCCGCGACGGCGGCATCGTGCAGTTCGTGGCGTCCGGCGCGCGGGCCTGGCACGCCGGCGTGTCGCAGTTCCAGGGACGGGCGCGCTGCAACGATTTTTCCGTCGGCATCGAGCTGGAAGGCACCGACGCGCAGCCCTACGAAGACGCCCAGTACGCGGCGCTGGTGCCGCTTACCGCGGCCCTGCGCGCGCGCCATCCGCTGGCGGCGGTGCGGGGCCACGAGCACATCGCCCCGGGACGCAAGACCGACCCCGGGCCGGCGTTCGACTGGGCCCGCTACGGCCGCCTGTGCAGCTGGCCCCGGCGCGCGCTGCCGCCGGCCTGAAGGCCTCCCGGCGGCGAGCGTCCTGCCGGACCTGGAATCGCCGGCCTGTTGAAAGCCGGCTCGAAGGCCGCGATGGCGGCGGCCTGTCCTTGCTGCCCGGCCGGCTCCGGCCTGCGCGAACGGCTCGGCTTACCTTGGGAAGCGCTTGCCTCTCAACCCTGCCCGCCCAGCAATAGCCCGTTCATCCGCCGGACGAAGGCCGCGGGATCGGGCAGCTGGGCGCCTTCGGCCAGCATGGCCTGCTCCAGCAGCAGCTGGGCCCACTGCTCGAAATCCGCGTCCTGCGCGTCGCGCACCCGGGCCACCAGCGGGTGGTCCGGGTTGATCTCCAGCACCGGCTTGACCGACGGCGCTTCCTGGCCGGCCGCCTTGAGCATGCGCAGCAGATGGGGGCTGAGCTCGTGTTCGCCCACCACCACGCAGGCCGGCGAGTCCACCAGCCGCAGCGTCACGCGCACTTCCTTGACGCGCTCGCCCAGCGCCTGCTGCAAACGCTCGACCAGCGGCTTGAACTGCTCGGCCACTTCGGCCTGGCGCTTCTTTTCGTCGTCGTCGGCCAGCGCGTCCAGGTCCAGCCCGCCCTTGGCGACCGAGGCCAGCAGCTTGCCGTCGAACTCGCGCAGGTGCGAGACCATCCATTCGTCCACCCGGTCCGACAGCAGCAGCACCTCGATGCCCTTCTTGCGGAAGATCTCCAGGTGCGGGCTGTTGCGCGCGCCGCCGGCGGTCTCGGCCGTCACGTAGTAGATCTTGTCCTGGCCTTCCTTCATGCGCGACACGTAGTCGGCCAGCGACACCACCTGCGCATCGTCCTCCTGGGCGGTGGAGGCGAAGCGCAGCAGGCGGGCGATACGCTCGAGATTGCCCGGGTCTTCGCCGGCGCCTTCCTTGAGCACCTGGCCGAAGGCGCCCCAGAACACGGCGTAGTCGTCCTTGCGGTTCTCGGCCATGTCTTCGAGCAGGGCCAGCACCCGCTTGGCCGAACCTTCGCGGATGGCGCGCACGTCGCGGCTTTCCTGCAAAATCTCGCGCGACACGTTCAGCGGCAGGTCGGCCGAATCGATCACCCCGCGCACGAAGCGCAGGTAGGCCGGCAGCAGCTGCTCGGCGTCGTCCATGATGAAAACGCGCCGCACGTAGAGCTTGACGCCGCGCCGCGCGTCGCGGTCCCACAGGTCGAACGGCGCGTGCCTGGGCACGTAGAGCAGCTGGGTGTATTCGCTGCGCCCCTCGACGCGGTTGTGGGTCCACGCCAGAGGGTCGTCGTAGTCGTGCGCCACGTGCTTGTAGAACTCGCGGTACTGCTCGTCGGTCACCTCGGACTTGGCGCGGGTCCACAGCGCGTTGGCCTGGTTGACGGTCTCCCATTCGTCGCGCTTGACCTGAGCCGACTTCTCCTGGTCCCACTCCTCCTTGGGCATGCGGATGGGCAGCGAGATATGGTCGGAGTAGCGCCGCAGAATCTCGCGCAACTTCCAGCCGTTGAGCAGGTCGTCCTCGCCTTCGCGCAGATGCAGCACGACGTCGGTGCCGCGGCCCGCCTTCTCGGCCGCGGCCACGCTGAACTCGCCCTGCCCGTCCGATTCCCAGCGCACCGCCTCTGCGGCCGGGACGCCGGCGCGGCGGCTGAACACCGTCACGCGGTCGGCCACGATGAAGGAAGAATAGAAACCCACGCCGAACTGGCCGATGAGCTGGGCGTCCTTCTGCTTGTCGCCCGTCAGCTGCGAGAAGAACTCGCGGGTGCCCGAACGGGCGATGGTGCCCAGGTTGGCCACCGCCTCGTCGCGGGTCAGGCCGATGCCGTTGTCGGAAATCGTGATCGTGCGCGCGTCCTTGTCGTAGTCCACGCGGATCGCCAGTTCGCCCTCGCCTTCCAGCAGCGCCGGCTGGTCGATGGCTTCGAAGCGCAGCTTGTCGCAGGCGTCCGACGCGTTCGACACCAGCTCGCGCAGGAAAATCTCCTTGTTGCTGTAAAGCGAGTGGATCATCAGGTGCAGCAATTGCTTGACCTCGGCCTGGAAGCCCAGGGTCTGCTCGGCGGCGGGAGTCGGTTCGGATTGGCTCATGGCGTTACGGGTTCGTGTTGCGGGTTCGGATGGCGGAATGGGAACAAACGGACCGCCCGCGCTCGTCCGGACGCAAAGGGGGCGCGATTCCGGGGACGGATGCGGCGATGGAGGGGGACATGGGGGCGGGCAGCGGGAATTTCAAGGGCAGGCCCCGGGCTATAATAGCCGCCTTCCTACCGCCGGCCCCGGCCGCGCGCACCCGCCCGAGTGGTGAAATTGGTAGACGCAGGGGACTCAAAATCCCCCGCCGCAAGGCGTGCCGGTTCGATTCCGGCCTCGGGCACCATACCGCCGACCGGATGCTGGGTCGGCATGCCGGAATTTACATACATCCCCTAAGGGCACGTGCCGGCTGCCCCCATTGCGTTCCCACGATTGTCCTCGAAACAGGCAGGTTGGCAGACGGCCGGAGCCGAACAGACTCCAATCCGGGCACAGAAACCTGCACAGCTTCTTGATAATAGTTATTAAAGCAACTATGCTCCGGATACGATACGTAGGCCGGAGAACATCATGATCAGCGCCGATTTGGGACAACAGCTTGAAGGCTTCGTAAGCCGCCTCGTAGAGACCGGACGCTATGGCTCCAAGAGCGAAGTCCTGCGTGAGGGAGTGCGTCTCATCCAGGACCGAGAGGCCAAGCTTGCTGCGCTGGACGCATCCATAGCGCGAGGGCTGGCCGATGCCGAGGGGGGCCGCACGAAGCCCGCCAGCGAAATATTCGACCGCCTGGAAGCCAAGTACGCGGCAATGGTGAGCAAGCAGTCGTGATCGTACATCTGTCGCATGAAGCTGAAGGGGACTTGGAACGCATCGGCGACTATATAGCCAAGGACAACCCGAGACGGGCGCTGTCTTTCGTACAAGAGCTTCGGGACAGATGCATGAGCCTGGCGGACATGCCCGAGGCGTACCCGCTGGTTCCCCGCTACGAAACGCATGGTGTGCGCAGACGGCTACATGGAAATTACCTGATCTTCTATCGTATTGGCGCGGGGCAAGTCACGGTACTGCATGTACTGAACAGCGCGATGGACTACGCGGCAATCCTGTTCCCGGGCGAGTAACACCACCATCGTCAAGGGGCGGCCTACGATTACCCGACTCTGATTGCGGTCCAGATGGGCTCGAATCTGACGATCGAGGCGCCGAAGCAGCAGGAGGGAGCGAACGAAAAGCCGTCGCAGGAAACGCTCGAAGCGACTCCCGCACCGACGCCCGCGCAAGATGCCGGTGCCCCCGGGAACGAGCCGGCAGGGTCGGCCCGGCTCGACGCGCAGCCCGAAACCCTCTGACAAGGGCGCCATCTTGATCGAACGGCCGGCGAGACCGAGACGACCAAGCAAGGGCAGGTGTCGTCCGGACGACCGCTCGCCGGGAAAACCTCGGCCCGCCGCATCGACCCCGATCGCATGCCAGCCCGGCCCTTCATTCCCGCGTCGCGCCGCACTGCCAGCATGCGGTGAACTGCCACTCCAGATATTCTCCGCAGCGGCCGCAATACCAGGGCGCCAATGCCGTGGCGGACGGGTCGACCCGTCCTTCGATGATGCGCATGGCCCTCTCCCGATCTTCCGCGAACTCGATCCAAAGATCGGGCCCGCACTGATCGACCGGAATTTCGCCGGCCGCGCCCGACAGATAGTGCCCGGACAAACGGCAGGGAATCCCCGCCTGCTCCAACAAATTGGCCCAATGCTGGCCGAGAATTATGTCGGGGGCGCGAGCCAGTCTGATCATCTTCGGCGCCTCCGGAAGGCATTGCCCTGCATCAGGGGCAAAGCACAGACGTGTTTCGTGATCCATGGAACGGGCGAGACGAAGCAAGCCGATACCCTGCCCATCTCATGCGCCAACGCCACGGCAAGCGCGACGCCCGCCCCGCCTTACTGCGCCTGCTCGGCGATCGAGCGCAGCGCCTGCTCGAACACTTCGGGCGGCTGGCCGCCCGAGACCAGGTACTGGTCGTTGATGACGACCGAGGGCACCGACGAGACGCCCAGCTGGCGCCAGCGCTCTTCTTCGGCGCGGACTTCGTCGGCGTAGCGTCCCGACTGCGCGACTTCCCGCGCTGCCTCGGCGTCCAGACCGGCCTCGCTGGCGGCCTGTGCCAGGACGTCGGGGTCGCCGGTGTCCCGGTTGTCGTGGAAATAGGTCTTGAGCAGGCTGCGCTTGAGGGCGATCTGCTGGGCCTGGCCCTGCAGGCCGGCCCAGTGCAGCAGGCGGTGCGCGTCGAAGGTGTTGTAGGACAGGCTGTCGTCGGTGACGGCCATCGGCATGCCGACCGCGGCGGCGCGCTCGGCGATCACCTTGCGGTTCTCGTGGATGCGCGCCTTGTCGTAGCCGTACTTGCGCATCAGGCGCTCCGTGTAATTCTGGCCGCCCGGCGGCAGGTCCGGGTTGAGCTCGAACGGCTGCATGCGGATCTCGAATTCGGCCACGTCCGACAGGCGCCCGACCGCTTCCAGCAACCCGCCCAGGCCGACGGCGCACCACGGGCAGGCGACGTCGGACACGAAATCTATTTTCAGCTTCTTCATTTCTGGCCCCCCCGGGGCGTTGCGTCGAGCGGCGCGCCCGGCGCCGCCTCCAACCCATAGGATACGACGATGCCGCGCGCGCGTGGGACGGCGTGCCGCGCCGCGGGCACCGGGCCGCCGGACGGCCCGGCACGGCCCTTTCCGTGCGCCCGGCATGCAGGCGCCTGCCTCGCGGGCGGGCGCGCCGGCGGCCGGACGCGCGCTTCTTCGCTTCTTGAAACCCGGCCGGGGCGTCCCTATCTTGCCTGCGGCGGCACTTGCCGCCGCCCCCTTTTCCGGGCGGCGGCGAGGCGTCCGATTCCACCCCCAACACCCATGGTGGCCCGTGCGCAGTCCCGGCACGGGCCGGAAACTTTGCGTCGCAGGAGAGTGAGAATTGCGTACCGACAAGAAGTTGATCAGCACCATCATTGCCACGCACAACCGTCCCCGTCTCGTGCTGGAAACCCTGGACAGCCTGGCCGGGCAAAGCTGGCGCCCGCTGGAAGTCGTGGTGGTCGACGACGGATCCGACCCGTCCACCGGGGAAGCGATCCGCGCCTGGCAGGCGGACCGCCGGCCCGACTTCCGTTTTCAGTACCTGTGGCAGGAGAACCAGGGCCCCGCCGCCGCCCGCAACCACGGGTTCGAGGCGAGTTCGGGGCAGCGCATCCATTTCCTGGATGACGACGACCTGATGCATGCGGATGCGCTCGCGCAGCTGGAAGCGGCGCTGGGCCGCGACGACGGCCCGGCGATCGCGATGGCCTCGCACCAATACCGCCACGCCGACGGGTCGGCCGGCGGTCTCGTTCCCCCGCCCGAATTGTCTCCCGGCGCGACGCTGCGGTCGATGATCCGGGGCGACTGGTTCGTGCCCATCCACGGCTATCTGTTCACCCGCGCGGCCGTGCGGCGCATCGGCCCGTGGAATCCCGTGCTCACGTCGCAGGAGGACGACGAGTATCTGCTGCGCGCCGCCATGGCCGGCGTCGCGCTGCGGGCGGCCCCCTCGGCGCTCGTGTATTACTGCCAGCATGGCGGCGTGCGGCGGGCCACGCCCGGCAAGCCGGGCGAAACGGTGCGCCAGGGCCTGGAGAAGCGGCTGCGCGCCGACCTGGCGATACGCGAATCGGCCTTCGAGGCCTTGTGCGAAACGCAACGGGAGATCGAGCGTTACCGCGCCGCCTTCGAGGCATGGCAGGCCCGGCTGCGGGCGCGCTACGGCCCGCTGCCGGCAAACCCCGATCCGGCAAGCCGGCTGTTGGCCTGGCTGCATCGCGGCCCCGCGCGGCAGGAGAATCGCGGCGCGGCGTCCGGGCCCGAGGCATCCGAGCTGCTCGGCGAATTCGAATAGCCGGGCGCTGCGTGCGGGACGCGGCCGTCCCGCACGCCTGGCCACGCGGCGTTGCAAAATCCCCGGCGCCATTCCATAATTGCGATTCATTCTTATTTAGATCGGCCGCTTCGGCTTCCCCGGGCGCCATGGAACCCGCCGCCGTGCCACAGCAGGCCTCCCTTACGGGCGTCGAAGCCCTTTATTGCGACCATCACGGGTGGCTGCTGGGCTGGCTGCGCCGGCGGCTGGGCAATTCCTGCGACGCGGCGGACCTGGCGCACGACACCTTCGCACGCATCCTTGCCGGGCGGCGGGTGGAAGACATCCGCGAGCCCCGCGCCTATCTCACTACCGTGGCGCGGGGCATCCTGGTCAACTGGTACGAACGCCAGGCGCTGGAGCGGGCCTACCTGGAAGCCCTGGCGCGGCTGCCGGAACCCGAGGCGCCTTCGCCGGAGCAGCGGCAGGTCATCCTGGAAACCTTGCACCAGATCGACGCCATGCTGGACGCGCTGCCGGCGCGGGTGCGGCGCGCCTTCCTGCTGTCGCAGATCGAAGGGCTGCGCTACGACGCCATCGCCCAGCGGCTGGGCTGCTCGCTGGCTACGGTCAAGCGCTACATGAAGCAGGCCTTCGTGCAGTGCCTGGCCCAGATGGACTGAACCCATGCGCGCAGCCGCGGCCATTTCCCCCGACGTGCTCGAACAGGCGGCCGAATGGCTGGTGCGCCTGCATGCCGGCGGCGTCTCCGACGACGACCGGCAGGCCTGCGAGCGCTGGCGGCGCGCGCACCCCGAGCATGCCCGGGCCTGGGCACGGGCCGAGCGGCTGGCCAACCGGCTGGGCGGCCTGCCGCCGGACCTGGCCATGCCGGCCCTGGACCGGCCGCGCGGCGCCAGCCGCCGGGCCGTGCTGGGGCTGGCCGGCCTGCTCGCATTGACACCGGCCGGCTGGCTGGGCTGGCGGCTGGCGCAGCGCGAAGGCTGGACGGCCGCGTACCGCACCGCCGCCGGCGAGCGCCGCGACATCCGGCTGGCCGACGGGTCGACGGTGACGCTCAACACCGCCAGCGCGATCGACCTGCGCTTCGATGCCGCGCAGCGCACGGTGCTGCTGCGCGGCGGCGAGATCCTGGTGCAGACGGCGCAGGACACCGCCGCGTCCGCCCGCCCCTTCCGGGTGCGCACGGCCGAAGGATGGGTGCGCGCGCTGGGCACCCGCTTCAGCGTGCGCCAGCGCGAAGGCCGCACCGACGTCGCGGTGTTCGAGCACGCGGTGCGCCTGGAGCCCGAACGGGCGCCGGCCTCGGGCTTTCTCACCCTGCCGGCCGGGCATGCCGCCTGTTTCACGGACAGCCGGGCCGGCACTGCTGCGGACCTGGCCACGGGCGCAGGCGCCTGGACACGCGGCATGCTGATGGCCGACGGCATGCGCCTGGCGGACCTGGCCGCCGAGCTGGCGCGCTACCGTGGCGGCATCGTGCGCTGCGACCCGGCCGTGGCCGGGGTGCGCGTCTCCGGCGCCTTCCCGCTGGACGATACCGACCTGGCGCTGGCCATGCTCGCATCGACCTACCCGGTCGCCGCCCGCCGCCGGCTGGGCGGCTACTGGGTCGCGCTGGAGCCGGCCTGAGCCCCTGAGCCCCTGAGCCATTGAGCCCCTGGGCATCCGGGCGACCGGACCGCGAAGCGCCCGGGAAGCCGGGCGGCGAAGCGGCGGCATGCGGGCGCGCGGGGACGGTGCCAGGCTCTCCGCCGCAGGAAGATTTTCCCCACGGATGACACTTTTTCCGGTCCCGGCTGGCAAGCAGAGGAATCCCCTCACCCATAGCCGAAGGACCGACACTCCATGCCCGCCCCTTTCCCGTACCGAGGCCCCCGCCGCACCCTGCGTGCCGCACTGACCGCCGCGTTCCTGGCCGCCGCCGCGGCCGGCGGCACACCCGCCCTGGCGGCCGGCCAGGCTGCCCTGGACGCGGCGCAGGGCAAGCGCTACGACATTCCCGCCGGAGCGCTGGGCGCCACCCTGTCGCGCTTCGCCCTGGACGAAGGCATCGCGCTGTCTTTCGAGCCCGCACTGACCGACGGCCGGCAAAGCCCGGCGGTATCCGGCCGCCTGACGCCGCGCGAAGCCGCAGCGCGGCTGCTGGCGGGCAGCGGGCTGGAGCTCGTCGCGCGCCCGGACGGCAGCTACACCCTGCGGCGCCTGCCCGCCGCGGCCGACCCGGGCGTCGCGGCGCTGGCCCCCGTGCTGGTCACCGGCCGCACCGACACCAGCGGCACGACCGAAGGCACCGGGTCGTACGCCGCGACGCGCACCGCCACGGCCGCCAAGCTGGCGCTCACGCCACGCGAGACGCCGCAGACCGTTTCGGTGGTGACGCGCCAGCAGATGGACGATTTCGGCATGACTTCGGTCGACGACGCGCTGGAATCGGTCAGCGGCGTCTTCGTCTACGACCGCGGCGAAAACGGCAGTTTCTACTACAGCCGCGGCTTCTTCCTGCAGGCCCAGTACGACGGCGTGCCCAACCCCATCGGCATCAGCGACTCGAACCGCAACCCCGTCATCGACAACGCCTTCCTGGACCGGGTGGAGATCCTGCAGGGCGCCTCCGGCCTGATGAGCGGGGCCGGCGAACCGGGCGGCACGATCAACCTGATCCGCAAGCGTCCGACCGACGCCTTCCAGGCCCAGGGAGAACTGCAGCTGGGTTCCTGGAACCAGCGCCGCCTGGTGGGCGACGTGTCCGGGCCGCTGGTGGAATCGGGCCGCGTGCGCGGCCGCATGGTCGCGCTGGTGGACGACCGCGATTCGTTCACCGACCACGTGTACAACGACCGGCGCGGCGTGTACGGAATACTGGAGGCCGATCTCACCCCGTCCACCATGCTGTCCGCCAGCTTCCAGTACCAGCGCGACAAGGGGCGCAACGCCTCGGGCGTGCCCATGGGGGCGGACGGCAGCGACCTCGGCTGGACCCGCTCCGCTTACTTCGGCAACGCCAACGCGCGCATGGTCAAGGAGTACAAGCTCTACACCTTGGGCCTGGAGCAGCGGCTGCCGGCCGACTGGGTGCTGAAGGCCACCTACGGGCACCACGAGACCGACGTGGACAGCACCAACGGCAGCTGGCTCTGGGGCGAGCTGGACGCCGCCACCGGAGACGGCCTGGATCTCTACCAGTCGGAGTCCCTGCGCCGCACGTTCCGCGCGGATGTATTCGACGCCTATGTGTCCGGGCCGGTCTCGATGTTCGGGCGCCGGCACGAATTCGCCTTCGGGTTCAACGGCTCGACCGTGAAATCCAGCAGCCTGAATTCCGGCAACGTGCCGGTGGCGATCAACGTCTACGACTTCGACCCCGAAGCGCTGCCGGACCCGGGCCCGGGCGCCGCGTTCTCCTCGCGGGACCGGATAGAGCAATACGGCGCCTTCGGCGTGGGCCGGTTCGACCTGGCCGATCCGCTCAAGCTGATCCTGGGCGTGCGCGTCAGTTCGTACAAAAGCCGGGACCTGCTGGCCGGCGCAACCACCCAGAAAGAAAACGGCGTGGTCTCGCCCTATGCCGGGCTGGTCTACGACATCGACTCGCGTTTTTCCGCCTACGCCAGCTATTCGGATATCTTCATGCCGCAAAGCGAAAAGGACTCCGGCGGCGGCACGCTCAAGCCGGTGGTCGGGGCCAACTACGAGATCGGCATCAAGGGGGAACTGCTGGACGGCAGGCTCAACGCGGCCGCCGCACTGTTCCGCCTGGAGCAGACCAACCTGGCCCGGGCCGACGAATCCGTGCCCTTCGACATGAACAACGCCTGCGGCGGCACCTGCTACGAGGCCGCCGACAAGATCGTCAGCCAGGGCGCGGACCTGAGCCTGGCCGGCGAGATCGCCCCAGGCTGGAACGTGTCGGCCGGCTACACCTTCGTCGACAGCGAGTACGCCTCGGGCGAGCAGAAAGGCGAACGCTACATGAGCACCCTGCCCCGCCACAGCCTGCGCCTGGCCAGCTCCTACCGGATACCGGACACCCGCTGGACGGTGGGCGGCAACGTGCGCGCCTACAGTCCCCTGCGCAACCAGGGCGACGGCTACGACATCCGCCGCGGCGGGCTGGTTCTGGTGGGCCTGATGGCCAAGTACCGGATCAGCCCGCAGGCCGACGTGAACCTGGTCGTGGACAACCTGTTCGACCGGCGCTACTACGCGACCGTGGACAGCCTGTACTACACGCCGTTCGGGGCGCCGCGTTCGTTCTCGGTCAGCCTGAAGTACCGGTACTGACACGCGCGGCGAGCCGGACGCGCCGTGGCCGCGCGCCGCAGCCCGTGCGATACTCGGAGCGGGATACGGCTCCGCGCGCGCCCTGCGGGCCATGCGCGCGGAGCCGTATGCATTCCCCGCCGCCGCCGCAGCCCTGGCGGCCCGCGGTCGGCGCGCGCATGACACTAGCCAAGGAGACAACGCCATGTTCCGAGCCCTCACGCGAGCATCCGTCCGGTTGGTCGAGCGCTATCTGCCGGATCCCTATATCTTCGTCGTGCTGCTGACCCTCATCGCCGCCGCCGCGGCCCTGCTGGTGCAGCACACTCCGCCCCTGGAAGTGCTGCGCATGTGGGGCGACGGCTTCTGGGGCCTGCTCACCTTCGCCATGCAGATGCTGCTGGTGCTGCTGACGGGCTACATGCTGGCAAGCACGCCCCTGGTCAGGCGCTGGCTGCAGGCCCTGGCCTCGCTGGCCAAGGGAGCCGGGGGAGCCATCGTCCTGACGACGGTTGTGTCGCTGGCGGCCAGCTGGATCAACTGGGGTTTCGGCCTGGTCGTGGGGGCCCTGTTCGCCAAGGCGGTGGCGCGGCAGGTCCGGGTCGACTACAAGCTGCTGGTGGCCAGCGCATATTCCGGCTTCCTGGTATGGCACGGCGGGCTGGCGGGCTCGATCCCGTTGACCATCGCGACCGAGGGGCATTTCGCTGCGGACCGCATGGGGGTCATCCCGACCTCCGACACCATCTTCGCGTTCTTCAACCTGGCCATCGTGGTGGCGCTGTTCGTCGTCGTGCCGCTGGTCAACCGGCTGATGCTCCCGCCGGACAGCGAAAGCGTCCACGTCGATCCCGCGCGCCTGGCCGAGCCCGATACGGGGGACGCACCGTCCGAGCTCGAGAACCGCCCGGCAGCCCGCCTGGAAAACAGCCGCCTGCTTTCCTGGCTGATCGGCCTGTGCGGCATTGCGTTCCTGTTCGACTACTACGTGGTCCGCGGCATGGGCCTGAACCTGAACGCCGTCAATTTCACCTTCCTGTTCCTGTCCATCGTGCTGCACGGATCGCCACGGCGCTTCCTGGCCAGCCTGAACGAAGCCATCAAGGGCGGCAGCGGCATCGTGATCCAGTTTCCGTTCTACGCGGGCATCATGGCCATCATGATCCAGTCCGGACTGGCCGCGACCCTGTCGGAATGGATCGTGTCGTTCGCCTCCGCGGCGACCCTGCCGTTCTGGACTTTCATCAGCGCGGGCCTGGTGAATATCTTCGTGCCTTCGGGCGGCGGCCAGTGGGCCGTGCAGAGCCCGGTGGTCATCGCCACCGTGCAGGCGCTGGACGCCGACATGGCCAGGGCCGCCATGGCGGTGGCCTGGGGCGACGCCTGGACCAACATGCTCCAGCCCTTCTGGGCGCTGCCCATGCTGGCCATCGCCGGGCTCAAGGCCAAGGACATCATGGGCTACTGCCTGATCCAGCTCATCGTCTCGGGCATCGTCATCTCGATCGGGCTGACCTACTTCTGACCCGCCCGGCGCAGCCCCCCGGCCCCGGACGCCGGCCGGGGCCGGGCCTGCACTCACCAGGTGGCGCTCAGCCCCACCGAATACCGCCGTTCGCTCAGGTTGTCGTGGCCCGAGGTCGTGACGCGGTTGTAGCCTACCTTGCCGTAGAGCGACAGCCATTGGGTCAGGCTGTAGCGCAGGCCGAGGTTGGCGTCCAGGTTGTTGTCCGGCGCGCTCAGCGATCTGTAGGCCTCGCCCTGCGAGAACAGCTGCCATTGCTTGCCGGCGAAATAGCGCCGGTAGTCCCAGGTCAGCCCCAAGGACTGGAAATGGTCGCGGTCGCCGTCGCGGTACTTGTAGCGGGTGTGCGTGAGCAGCGTCGACACGGAAAAGGCGCCCAGTTCGTCGTCCCAGAACTGGTAGCCGGGGCCGAAGGCGACGATGGCCTGGCGCGACAGGTCTTCGACATAGTCGCGGTCGTAGCGCAGCCGGCCCTGCAGGAAGATCTTTTCCGTCAGGAAGCGGTCGGCCGTGTAGCGCGCGTCGAAGTTGTGGGTGCCGACCTCGCCGTCCTGGCGGTTGCGCGCATAGTCCAGCTGCAGGCCATGGCGCCACTGGTCGCGCCGGGCCTTGCCGTAGACGGAAGCCATGAAGTTCTGGCTGGTGCTCGAGGCGTGCGTGGCGTCCAGCGAAATGTCGACGCCGCCCTGGAACACCCAGTCTTCCAGCAGCGCATGAGGCCGCACGATGCGCTCGATGCCCGCGAGCTCGACCGGCTGCGCGGGCGTGCCCGCCTGCGCGGCAGGCACGGGCAGCGCCTGGCCTCGCCCGCCGCCGGGCGCCAGCCTGGCGTGGACATCCTGCGGCAGCCCGGGCGCGCGCAGGGCGATGGGCGCATCGGTTTCCAGCTGGACCACCTTGGCCCAGTCGATGCGCAATTCCCCGGCGTAGTCGGTGGCCAGGACGAGCTTGCCGGCATCCATTAGTTGCACGGTACCGGTCAGCCTGTCGCCGTTTTCCAGCACCACGGTGTCGGCCTGTGCCTGCAGGGACAGCAGGACGGACAGCGCCGCCATTCCCAGTTTCGCCTTGCCTTTGCCCGATGTCTGCGCCGCTCTCGTCACTAGGGAGTTCTCCTTTCCGGTTCCCGGTTGCCTGGCGCGCCGCACGGGGGCCGCGCGCCGTGTTTCTGGAACCCCCGATCCTATCACCCGCTTTCCCGCGGGCTGCCGCAGGCGCGCAGGCCCGCCCCCATGCGGAATACGGCCGGCCGCGCGTTTGCCAAACCGGGGGGTTCCGGTCGATAATTGCGATCAATTCGCATTTATTTTTATAAACCCGCGCCGCAGCGCCGCAACCACCCGGCGCGCAGCGCGACCCGCGGTCGCGCGGGGCCGCAGGCCGCGCTGCGGCCGCCGCCAGCGCCCCGGCTTCCAGGCTTCCTTCCCATGGCCGCAACCGACGCCACGACCTCGCACGTCATTGCCCGCATCGCTGCCGCCCTGCTGGGCGGCTACGCCTTTACCTGGGGGCTGATCGCCCTGGGCATGGCGGGCCTGTTCGCCCTGGGCATGCCCTTCCACGACGCCGAGCATCTCAGCAGCATGCTGGCCCTGCTGGCCTATCTCGGCGTGTTCTGCTGGGCCTTCGCCGCGCGCAGCCTGCCGCGCGTGTGGGCCGTGCTGGCCGGCGGCGGCGTGCTGATGGCCGCCGCGGCTTCGCTCATCCAGCATATGCTCGTCTAGGGCCCTGTCGAAACCCCAAGGCCCCGCGCCGGAGACACATCCATGTTCCAGAATTTCCGTCTCGCCATGGCATGGCTGCACACCTGGTTCGGCCTGGTGCTGGGCTTCGTGCTCATGGCCGTATTCTTCTTCGGCGCGCTGTCGGTATTCGATCGCGAGATCGACCGCTGGGCCATCCCGGAATCGCGCTTCGAGCCGCAGCCCATGCCGTCGTTCGACAAGGTGCTGCGCCCCGTCTTCGAAAGCATGCAGCCGCGGCCGGAAAGCGTCGCGACCCTGCGCGGGGAAGTCAACGGCCCCATCCCCGAGCGCTTCGACATCGTGCGCCGCTGGGGTGCCTACACCACGCACCGCGATCCGGTGCTCAACATGTTCGCCGGCTACGAGGTCCCCAACGCCAAGGACCCGGAAAAAACGGTGTGGGGCTCTCGCACCATCGACCCGCGCAACGGCCGGTCGCTGCCGGACGACCAGCTCAAGATCGGCAGCCAGTTCTTCTACCCGCTGCACTACAGCCTGAACTTCCACTGGCTGGACCTGGGCTACTGGATCGTGGGCCTGGCCGCGCTGATCATGCTGGTAGCCCTGGTCACTGGCGTGATCATGCACCGCAAGATCTTCCGCGAGTTCTTCACCTTCCGGCCGGCCAAGCACATCCAGCGCAGCACGCTGGACCTGCACAACCTGACCGGCGTGCTGGCGCTGCCCTTCCACTTCTTCTTCGCGTTCACGGGGCTGGTGATCTTCGCCGGCCTCTATTTCCCCGTGGCGCATAGCCAGCTCGAACCCCTGCACGAACTCCACGAAAAGCTGGAGGCCGAGGAAACCGGCCTGCCGGAAGACCGCGCCGGGGTGCCCGCGCCGCTGGCGTCCGTGGATGCCATGGTGGCCGAGGCCCAGCGCCGCTGGGCGGCCCAGGGCATGAGCGGCGACGTCGGCTTCCTGGCCGTGCAGCACGTGGGCGACGCCAACGGCTACGTCAGCATCTACCGCGCCGGCACCGACCGCATCGCGCTGACCAGCAACGGCATCCACTTCAAGGCCTCCACCGGCGAAGTGCTGCGCGAGGATCCCCCGCCTTCCGCGGTGGACCGCGTGGCCGAATTCCTCACCGGCCTGCACCTGCAGCACTTCCGCCACTGGCTGCTGCGCTGGCTTTACGTGCTGGGCGGACTGACCGGCTGCGTATGCATCGCCACCGGCCTGATCTTCTTCGTCGAAAAGCGCAAGCGCCAGCATGCCAGGCAGGGCAGCCAGGGCGCGCGCGTGGCCGACGCACTGGCCGTGACGACGATCACCGGCATGCTGCTGGCTGCGCTGGGCATGATGATCGCCAACCGGCTGCTGCCGCAGGCCATGCCCGCGGGGTGGCCGGGACGCGGCGATCTCGAGGAATACGTGTTCTGGGCGAGCTGGCTGCTGGCCATGGCCCATGCCTTCTGGCGCAGCCCCCCCGTGGCGCAGGGCCGGCTGTCGCCCGCCTGGGGCGAGCAATGCTGGGCGGTCTGCGCGCTGTCGGTTGCGGCGGTGCTGCTGAACTGGATCACCACGGGCGACCACCTGCTGCGCACGGTGGCCGAGGGCTACTGGCCGGTCGCCGGCGTGGACCTCTTCCTGCTGGCCTCGGCCGCGCTGGCCGCCACAGCCGCGCGCCGGCTGGCGCGCGTCGCCCGCGCCGTGCCCGCCATGCAGCCGGGCGGCAAGCCGGAGGCGGCCCATGCGTGACGCCCTGCTGCTGCTGGGGGCCATGGCCGCCAGCGTGGCCGGCATGGGCTGGCTGGCGCTGGCCATGGACGTGCACTGGGAGCAGGTCTGCGGCGAAACGCCGCGTTCCCCTGCATTGGTACGCGGGCTGCGCATCCTGGGAGGCGCCGCGCTGGCGCTTTCGCTGGCGCTGTGCCTGGCGGTCGACCACCCCTCCATGGCGTCGCTGGTCTGGGTGATGTCCCTGGCCGCAGGCGCGCTGGCCGTCGTCTTCACCCTCTCCTGGCGGGCCCGCTGGCTGCGCGTGCTGCTGGCCGGCCTGCCCCGCCGCGCAGGCTCCTAGCCGGTACCGCGGCGGGAACCGACGCCGGCCCCCCCCTGACTCCGGCCCTTGCCCGGCCGCTACGCCAAGCGCGGGCGGCCCCGGACAGGCGCGCAATAAGAGCCGGGAGCATTGACATGAAGGAATGGAATGCGATTCGCAACGTTTGAACAGAATGGCCGCAGGCAGGTGGGCATCGTGTCCGCCGACGGCACGAGCATCGCCCCGCTGGACCTGCCGGCGGAGCAAGCCGAACGGGGCGTGCTGGCGGTGGTGGAACTGGCCGGCCAGGGCGTGGACCCCGGCACCCTCCGCGGCGCAAGCGTCGCGGCGAGCGAGGTTCGGCTGCTGGCGCCCATCCCCCGGCCGCGCCGCAACGTGTTCTGCGTGGGCCGGAATTACCGCGACCACGCCAGGGAGCTGTCCCAGTCGGTGTTCAAGGCGAACAGCGCCGATCCGGCGGCCTGGCCCATCGTCTTCACCAAGGTCCCGGAATGCGTTGTGGGACCCGGCGACGCGGTCTCGTTGCCCGGCGCGGTATCGGCCCAGATCGACTACGAGGCCGAGCTGGCGGTCGTGATCGGCACCGGCGGCAGGAACATCCGCGCGCAGGACGCCATGCGGCACGTGTTCGGCTACACCATCGTCAACGACGTGACCGCGCGCGACGTGCAGATGCGGCACCAGCAATGGGACCTGGGCAAGTCCTTCGACACGTTCTGCCCCATGGGGCCGTGGGTGGTCACGGCCGACGAAATGGACGGCACCGATACGCGCGTGCGCTGCTGGGTCAACGGCGAGCTCCGGCAGGACGGCCGGACGCGGGATTTCATCTTCAACATCCCCGCGCTGATCGAAACCTGCTCGCGAGGCATCACGCTCCACCCCGGAGACGTCATCGCCACCGGCACGCCGTCCGGCGTGGGCATGGGGCTGAACCCGCCACGTTACCTCCGGGACGGGGACGTGGTGCGGATCGAGATCGACGGGATAGGCACGCTCGAGAACCGTTTCGTGAACAGTTAAGGGCCGACGGCCCAACGGCGGCAAGTCGCGGCGGGACGGCGCGGGGGATGACGCCGGCCGCGTGCCCGCCGCCCCCTTGAGCCGCGCCGGCCTCTACCCAAGCGCCCGCTTCTGCAGCGTCAGCCCGCCCAGCATCAGCGCCAGGCTGGCGAGCGCAGCCACGCTGGCCATCGCCATGCCCATGCCCACCGAGCCCTGCTCGAACTGGCGCCATACGTAGATGGACACCGTCTGCACGCCGGCCGGCGCCAGCAGCAGCGACGTGACCAGTTCGCGCGACGCCACCGCGAATACCATGAGCATGGCCGCCGCGAGGCTGGGCATGGCCAGTGGCAGCGCCACGCGCCGCAGCCCCTGCCAGGCGCTGGCGCCGTGCACGCGGGCGGCCGCCTCGAGCCCGGGGCCGATCTGCCGCAGCGCCGCCCCCACGTAGCGCACGGGATACGGCACCAGCAGGCAGGCATACGACAGCACCAGGATGGCCCAGCTCCCGTAGGGCGTCCAGGGCCAGAACGGCTGGTTCCAGGCCAGGATCAGCCCCACGCCCACCACCACGCCGGGCAGCGCCGCGGGCGTGAGGGCGAGCATGTCGATCAACGCCGCGCCGCGCACGCGGCGGCCGGCGGCGCACCAGGCGGCCATGAAGCCCAGCGCACCTGCCAGCAGCGCGGTACCCCCGGCCAGCGCCAGGCTGGTCGACAGCGCATGCCAGGCCTCGCCGCCGGCGGCGAACAGCGACGAAAAATTCTCCAGCGTGAAATTGCCCGGCCGCAAGCCGCCGGACAGGGTGCGTGTGGACGCCGTGGCCAGCATGCTGGCCAGCGGCACCCCGCAGGCCAGCGCCGCCGCCAGGCCGAACAGCAGGACCACCGGCAGGCGCCAGGGGCCCAGCGTGCCCTGGACGACGGGAGCCGGCTTGCCGGTCGTGGTCTCGAAGTTGCGCCCAGCCATGCCCGCGCGCTGCAGCGCATAGGCGGCGAGCGCCAGCGCGACCAGCAGCAGCGACAGCATCGCCGAGCCGGGCAGGTCGATGGGCCAGTCGGACAGCCGGCGCTCGATGGCGGTGGTGAGCACGGCCACGCCGGCCTGGGGCCCCAGCGCGGCGGGCACGCCATATTCCTCGATCGCCAGGGTGAAGGCCAGCAGCAGCGAGGCGGCGACGGCCGGCAGGGCCAGGGGCAGGGTGACGCGCCACAGCGCCTGCCACGGCGTGGCGCCGCACACGCGCGCGGCCTGGGCCAGCCGGCCGCCCGATGCCGCCACGCTGCGCGACACGGCGTAATACACCAGGGGGAATGTGTTCAGCCCCATCACCAGCGCCACCCCCGCCTCGGAGAACAGCAGGCCGCCCAGGTGCAGCCCGGTGCATTGCTCCAGGTAACCGCCCGGCTGCAGGGCCATGATCCAGGACAGGGCCGCGATATACGGCGGCATGAGGAAGGGAACCAGGAACAGCAGGTCCCACAGGCCCGCGCGCGGCACGGCGCAGGCGCCGCGCAGCACGCCCAGCGGGATGCCGATGCACGCGGCCACCGCGGCGACTTCGACGCCCAGCCGAAGGGTGCCCGCCACCAGGCCGGGAATGGCGGGGTCCGACAGCAGCGCCGGCCAGCCGCCGAAGGCCGAGCGCAGCGAACCCTCGCCGAAATGGGGAAAAACCGCCTGCAGGACGATGAAGGCCACCGGCAGCGCCACCAGGACGGCCAGCGCCGCGACCGTCAGGGCGGCCAGAACGGAAGTGTGTTTCATGAGACGCGGGGCGCGGCCGGCGCAGCCGGCCGCGCCTGCCCGGCTGTCAGTGCGTGCCGAACAGCGCGGAGAAGCGCTTGAGCGCCGCTTCGCGCGCGCCGGGCTGCGTGGCGGCCTGGGGCAGCAGCTTCAGGTCCTTGAAGAGCGGGCGCAGGGCCGCGACGTCCTGGCGGGCCGGCATGAGCCAGGCGTCGGCCACCGCGCGCTGGCCTTCCTCGGACAGCACGTAGTCGACGAAGCGCCTGGCTTCTTCGGGCGCGCGGGCGGCCTTCATGATCATCATGGGGCGCGGCGCGATCACGGTACCGCTGGAAGGAAAGATCACCTTGATGGACTCTCCCTTCTGCACGCTGGCATACGACACATAGTCCACCGCGCCGAACACGGCCGCCTTGGCGCCTTGCAGCACCGGGGTCAACGCCTGGGCGTTGGGGCCGGACACCACCAGGCCGTTGTCCTTGAGCGCCTGCAGCAGCTTCCAGGCGCCCTCGCCCTGCGCGGCCTGCAAGCCCAGCAGCAGGTCCAGCGACGCGCCGGACAGCGCCGGGTCGGGCATGGTGACCTTGTCCTTGTAGCGGGAGGCCGTCAGGTCGGACCAGTCGGCCGGCTCGCCGGTGCCGCTGGCGGTATTCCAAACGATGCCCAGGGCCGAGATGCCCTGCGCCACGTAGGTGCCCGACTTGAAGGCGTCGGGCACGGTGGCCGCGTTCGGGCTCTGGTAGGCCAGCAGCATGCCGCGCCGGTCCAGTTCCTGCGCCGAATCCCAGGAAGCCGAAATGAGGATGTCGGCGCGCGGGTTGGCGGCCTCGGCCTCGAGCCGGGCCATGACCTTGCCCGTGGTGGCCTGGAAGACGTCCACCTTGATGCCCGTCTTTGCCTCGAACCCGGCGGCCAGCTTCTTGATCAGGCCGCCCGGCCCCGCGGTGTAGACAGTCAGCGCGCGGGCCTGCCCCGCGCAGAGTCCGATGGAAAGTCCCATGAGTATGGTGGCGAAGAATTTTCGGGATGGGAGGGGGTGTTTCATTGTAGAGAGATTCCTGTTTCGTTGGTCTCGACCCGCACGACGCGGCCCTGCGCCATGCGCGCGGTGCGGTGCGCCAGCGCGAGCGCTTCGGCGGGGTCGTGGGTGACGTAGATGGCGGTCGTGCCCAGCCTGCGCAGCAGCGCGCCGATCTCGGCGCACAGGGTTTCGCGCAGGTCGCGGTCCAGGTTGGAAAGAGGTTCGTCGAACAGCAGCACGCGGGGACGCGCCACGATGGCGCGCGCCAGTCCCACCCGCTGCTGCTGGCCGCCGGACAGGTTGGCGGGGCGGCGCGCCGCGTAGCCTTTCAGGCCGACCAGTTCCAGCGCTTCCTCCACCCGCTGCGCCCGGCCGGCCTTCGGCACCTTGCGCATCTGCAGGGGAAAGGCCACGTTCTGGCCGACGGTCATGTGGGGCCACAGCGCGTAGTCCTGGAACACCATGCCCAGGTCGCGGCGCTCGGGCGGCTCGTGGACCCGGCCGTCGTCGATGGCGCGCCCGCCGAAGCGGAT
>Ga0180222_1001132_pt1 | contig 30696 bp, 24 predicted proteins | sample eDN5th37CKraftOP_FD_151336 | JGI IMG/M metagenome (GOLD analysis project Ga0180222, IMG submission 151336) | Enriched Organic Plus compost microbial communities from Emeryville, California, USA - eDNA 5th pass 37_C Kraft OP (version 2) (version 2) ...
CACCATCCGGCTGTCGGCCGAGCAGGCCAAGGCGATCCTCGATCTGCGGCTGCAGCGGCTCACCGCGCTCGGCCGCGACGAGATCAAGGAGGAGCTCGACAAGCTCGCCGCCGAGATCGCCGACTATCTCGACATCCTGCGCTCGCGCGCGCGCATCCAGGCGATCATCAAGGACGAGCTCGGCGCCATCCGCAAGGAGTTCGCGACACCGCGCCGCACCGAGATCGTCGAGGCGCAGGACACCGTCGAGGACGAGGACCTGATCCACCGCGAGGACATGGTCGTCACCGTCTCGCACCAGGGCTACATCAAGCGCGTGCCGCTCTCGACCTACCGCGCGCAGAAGCGCGGCGGCAAGGGCCGCGCCGGCATGCAGACCCGCGACGAGGATTTCGTCTCGCGGCTGTTCGTCGCCTCGACGCATGCGCCGGTGCTGTTCTTCTCCTCGGCGGGCCGCGTCTACAAGGAGAAGGTGTGGCGGCTGCCGCTCGCGGCGCCGCAGGCGCGCGGCAAGGCGCTGATCAACATCCTGCCGCTCGATCCCGGCGAGCTGATCACCACCATCATGCCGCTGCCCGAGGACGAGGCGAGCTGGGCGTCGCTCGACGTGATGTTCGCCACCACCAAGGGCACGGTCCGCCGCAACAAGCTGTCGGACTTCGCCGACGTGCGGCCGTCCGGCATCATCGCCATGAAGCTGCCGGAAGGCGAGGCGATCCTCGACGTCGATATCTGTACCGAGAAGGACGACGTGCTGCTGACCACGGCGCTCGGCCAGTGCATCCGCTTCCCGGTCACCGAGGTGCGCGTGTTCCAGGGCCGCTCCTCGATCGGCGTGCGCGGCATCACGCTCGCCGAGGACGACAAGGTGATCTCGATGTCGATCCTGCGCCATGCCGACGCCACGGCCGAGGAGCGCGCCGCCTATCTCAAGCGCGCCAATGCGGTGCGCCGCGGCAGCGAGGAGGAGGTCGTGGCCGAGGACGAGGACGGCGACGCCGAGGAGGCCGCCGGCGCGATCGAGCTCGGCGAGGAGCGCTATGTCGCGATGTCGGCGGCCGAGCAGTTCATCCTCACGGTGTCGGAGCGCGGCTACGGCAAGCGCTCGTCGTCCTACGAGTACCGCGTCACCGGCCGCGGCGGCAAAGGCATCACCGCGATGTCGGTGGTCGAAGGGCCGAAGGGCAAGAAGAAGATCCGGGACAAGACCGGACGGCTGGTCGCCTCGTTCCCGGTCGAGGAAAGCGACCAGATCATGCTGGTCACCGATGCCGGCAAGCTGATCCGCACGCCGGTTTCCGGCATCCGCATCGCCGGCCGCTCGACCCAGGGCGTGATCGTGTTCGACACCGCCGCCGACGAGAAGGTGGTGTCGGTCGAGCGCATCTCCGAAGAGGACAGCGAGTAGCGTCGCTCCGTCGTCAGGACGCGCGGCATCGGCGCGATTTCGATGCGCTATGGCGCGCGAACCCGGACTCCGGCGCTATGGGTCTTGGCTGGAATCCGGGTTCGCCGCTGGCACGGCGCCCCGGAATGACGAAAGACAAATGACGAAAGATGAATCGTCATGAACCACGACCTGTTCGCCGCCTTCCTGCTCATCACCCTTGTGCTGATGCTGACGCCCGGTCCGATCGTGACGCTCGTCATCGCCACCGGCGCGCGCGAGGGCGCCCGCGCCGCGCTGGTGACGGTCGCCGGCACCATGCTCGGCAATGCCATCCTGATCGGCGCCATCGCCGCGGGCCTGAGCGTGGTGGTGCGCCACGCCGCGATGCTGTTCGAAATCCTGCGCTTCGCCGGCGCGGCCTATCTGATCTGGCTCGGCATCCAGGCGTGGCGGCAGGCGGGAGGCGTTGCGGCGGCGCAGGCGCCGCGCCGCGGCGTCCATTTCACCCGCGGCCTGCTGGTCGCGGTGTCGAATCCCAAGACCATCGCCTTCTTCACGGCGTTCCTGCCGCAATTCGTCGATCCGGCGCTGCCGGTCGAGCGCCAGCTCGCCGTGATGTGCGTGGTCTCGGTGCTGATGGCGGGCGTCACCGACGGCCTGTGGGGCATCACCGCGAGCGCCGGCCGCGCCTTCTTCCTGGCGCCCGGCCGGGCGCGGCTGCTCGGGCGCTTGTCCGGTCTCGCGCTGATCGGCGGCGGGGTCTGGCTGTCGCTGGCGCGGCGGCCGGGATGACGGACCTCGGGCGCTATTTCGCGACGGCGGCATAGCATGGCCGCGCACGGCGCCCCCGGCTGCAGGGCGACGCGGCCGGAGCGGGATCGCTTCCAATTGAAGCCGCTCTCTCCCACGCTCATTCCTGCGAACGCGGGAATCCACGCTTAAGCGAGGGTCCGCGCTTCCGCGGAGGCGAACGGAGGCAAAAGCCGATCCAACTTAAACCGATAAGATGCTAGTCGAGGCGGTCCGTGGTCACCAGCCGGACATTCTCCGCGCGCTGGCCATAATAGGGCCAGCCGCGCTCCGCCGCAGCGCGGTCGGCCGCCTGCGGAGCCGGCAGCGCCGCGTGGGTGACGAGATCGGCGCGTGTCGCCGAGGCCTGCGGCAGGCCGGGAATGCCGACCAGCGCGCCGGCGATCAGCGCGGCGGCGGCAACAGCAGTGGCGGCTTGACAGATCTGGCGCATCCGACGCTCCTGTCCATCCATCACATTCCCTGGCAAATAGACGCGCGAACGCGACATTGGTTCGCTGCCTTCGCCCATCACCTGTGCGTGAGGGGATGGACCTTTTCGGCTCCGGGCGGCCGCCTTGCCGGGCCGCCGGGGCCGGGTTAGACCCAGCGGATGGCAGGGGCACGCAAAGAGCGGATCGCGCTCTATGCCGGGTCGTTCGACCCGGTCACCAACGGGCATCTCGACGTGGTGCGGCGCGCCAGCGGGCTCGCCGACGCGCTGGTGCTGGCGGTCGGCGTGCATCCGGGCAAGACGCCGCTGTTCACGGCGGAGGAACGGCTGGCGATGCTCGAGGAGGTCTGCGCGCCGCTCGCGCGCGAAGCCGGCTGCCGGCTGTCCTGCGTCACCTTCGACGGGCTGGTGGTGGACGCGGCGAAGACCGCGGGCGCGACGATGCTGATCCGCGGCCTGCGCGACGCCACCGATTTCGATTACGAGATGCAGATGGCCGGGATGAACGAGGCCATGGCGCCCGGCGTGCAGACCGTGTTCCTGCCGGCCGGCGCCGCGGTCCGCCCGATCGCCGCCACACTGGTGCGGCAGATCGCCAGGATGGGCGGCGACGTCGCCGCCTTCGTGCCGGCGCCGGTCGCCGCGCGCCTGCGCCAGAAATTCCGCTGACCGCCATTCCGGGAGAGACCATGATCCGCATCCTCGCCGTCGCCGCCGCGCTTCTGTGCGCCGTGCCCGCGCTCGCGCAGCAGGCGCCGAAGCTGCCGGCCGGCACCGATCCGGCCAATGCGCTGGTGATCGACACCACCAAGGGCCGCGTTGTCGTCAGGCTGCGCACCGATCTCGCGCCGCGCCATGCCGAGCGCCTCAAGCAACTGGCGCGCGACGGCTTCTACGACAACGTGCCGTTCCATCGCGTGATCGACGGCTTCATGGCGCAGACCGGCGACGGCCAGAACTTCAACGGCACCGGCGGCTCGAAATATCCCGACCTGCAGGCCGAGTTCACCGCGACGCCGTTCAAGCGCGGCGTGGTCGGCATGGCGCGCAAGGGCACGCCGAACTCCGCCAACGCGCAGTTCTTCATCTGCTACGCCGACGCCTCGTTCCTCAACGGCCAGTACACCGTGATCGGCGAGGTGGTGTCCGGGATGGACGTGGTCGACAAGCTGAAGAAGGCGCCGCCCGGCTCGCAGAGCGGCGCGGTCACCGATCCCGACAAGATGGTGACCGTGCGCGTCGCCGCCGATATGAAATGACAGAAACAGAGAGAGACAGACCATGGCAAAGCCGGAAGACACGCTGACGCTGGAGACCACCAAGGGCAAGGTCGTGATCGAGATGCGGCCCGATCTCGCGCCCAATCACGTCGCGCGCATCAAGGAGCTGGTGAAGGACGGATTCTACGACGGCATCGTGTTCCACCGCGTGATCGACGGCTTCATGGCGCAGACCGGCTGCCCGCACGGCACCGGCACCGGCGGCTCCGGCAAGAAGCTCAAGGCCGAGTTCAACGACGAGCCGCATGTGCGCGGCGTGGTGTCGATGGCGCGGGCGCAGAACCCGGATTCCGGCGACAGCCAGTTCTTCATCTGCTTCGACGACGCCACCTTCCTCGACCGGCAATACACGGTGTGGGGCAAGGTGATCGAGGGCATGGAGAACGTCGACCAGATCAAGCGCGGCGAGCCGGTGCAGAACCCCGACAAGATCATCAAGGCGACGATGGGGGCCTAGCGCCTGATCGGCTTCGGTTGAATCGGTCTCTGCTTCCGTTCGTCCCCACGTTCGCGGGAATGAGCGCAGGAGGGGAACGTGCTTCAATTCGAAGCGATCCCCGCTCCAAAGGCCGCCCGATCCGGACACCGTCATCGCCGGGCGTCCGCCGCAGAGCGAAAGGCGGATTGTCGGGCGCGACCCGGCAATGACAGAGTGCAGCATGCGCACCGACCTGTTCGATTTCGAGCTGCCGCCCGAGCGCATCGCGCTGCGGCCGGCAGTGCCGCGTGATGCCGCGCGACTCCTGGTGGTGAAGCCGGACGAGCTTGCCGACCGCACGGTGTGTGATCTGCCGGATCTGCTGCAGCCGGGCGACGCGCTCGTCGTCAACGACACCAAGGTGATCCCGGCGCGGCTCTCCGGCCGGCGGCTCGGCCGCGGCACCGAGCCCGCGATCGAGGCGACGCTGCACAAGCGGATCGACGGCTCGCGCTGGCGCGCCTTCGTCAAGCCGGCGAAGAAGCTTTCGGTCGGCGACGTGGTGCGGTTCGGCTCCGAGGGCCGGGTCTGCTTCCTCGACCAGCTCGACGCCACGGTCGAGGACAAGGGCGAGGGCGGCGAGGTGACGCTCGCCTTCGCGTTCCACGGCGCGGTGCTCGACCAGTCGATCGAGGAGCGCGGCGCGATGCCGCTGCCGCCCTATATCGCCGGCCGCCGGCCGCCCGACGAGCAGGACCGCGCCGACTACCAAACCATGTTCGCGAGGACCGAGGGCTCGGTCGCGGCGCCGACCGCGAGCCTGCATTTCACCCCGGAGCTGGTCGAGCGGCTTTCGGCGCGCGGCGTGACGCTCCACCGCGTGACGCTGCATGTCGGCGCCGGCACCTTCCTGCCGGTCAAGGCCGAGGACACTGCCGGGCACCGCATGCATGCGGAGTGGGGCAGCGTCCCGGCCGAGACCGCGGACGCGCTCAACGCCGCGCGGCGCGCCGGCGGCCGCTTGGTCGCGGTCGGCTCGACCGCGCTGCGGCTGATCGAGAGCGCGGCGCGCGAGGACGGCACCATCGCGCCGTTCACCGGCGAGACCGCGATCTTCATCACGCCGGGTTACCGCTTCAAGGCGATCGACCTGATGCTGACCAATTTCCACCTGCCGCGCTCGACGCTGTTCATGCTGGTCGCGGCGTTCTCCGGGCTGGCGCGGATGCAGAGCGCCTATGCGCACGCCATTGCACAGGGCTATCGCTTCTATTCGTATGGCGATGCCTGCCTGCTATATCCGCAGCGCTAGACCGTGGCCGGCTTCGGATTGAGCGCTTCACCGTCCGCTCGTCCCCGCGAGAGCGGGGACGAACGCTCAAGAGTGGATTCCCGCTTTCGCGGGAATGCGCGGGGGAGAGGGCATGCGCTTCGATCCGGGCGGTCGTGGTCTCGCATCATGCCAGACCGTGACGGATGCCGATGACCGCCGCCTTCTCCTTCACCCTCCTCAACACTGACGGCAAGGATGGTGTCCTGGCGCGACGCGGCGCCTTCACGACGCCGCACGGCACCGTGCAGACGCCGGCCTTCATGCCGGTCGGCACCCAGGCGACGGTGAAGGGACTCAAGCCCGAGGACGTGCGCGCGACCGGCGCCGAGATCGTGCTCGGCAACACCTATCACCTGATGCTGCGGCCTGGCGCCGAGCGTATCGCCGCGCTTGGCGGGCTGCACCGCTTCATGAACTGGCCGCACCCGATCCTCACCGATTCCGGCGGCTTCCAGGTGATGTCGCTGTCGCCGCTGCGCAAGCTGACGGAGGAGGGCGTCACCTTCCGCTCGCATATCGACGGCGCCACCGTGACGCTGACGCCGGAACGCTCGATCGCGATCCAGCTCCTGCTCGGCGCCGACATCGTCATGCAGTTCGACGAATGCCTGAAGCTGCCGGCACCGCGTGACGACATCGCGCGCGCGATGCGGCTGTCGCTGCGCTGGGGCGAGCGCAGCCTGCGCGCGTTTAGCGGCGCGCCGGCCGGCCGCGCGCTGTTCGGCATCGTGCAGGGCGGCGACGACCTTGCGCTGCGCGCCGAGAGCGCCAAAGCGCTGACCGCGATGCCGTTCCACGGCTATGCGGTCGGCGGGCTCGCGGTCGGCGAGCCGCAGGACACCATGCTGCGGGTGGTGGAGGAGACCACGCCGCTCCTGCCCACCGACAAGCCGCGCTACCTGATGGGCGTGGGCCGGCCCGACGACATCCTCGAAGCGGTGGGCCGCGGCATCGACATGTTCGATTGCGTGATGCCGACAAGGAACGGCCGCCACGGCATGGCCTTCACCCGGTTCGGCACCATCAATCTCACCAATGCGCGCCACGCCGCCGACCCGCGGCCGCTCGATGCCGACAGCGCGCATCCGGCGACGCGGACCTATTCGCGCGCCTATCTGCACCATCTGTGCAAGACCAACGAGATGCTGGCGCAGATCCTGCTGTCCGAGATCAATCTCGCCTATTACCAGGCGCTGATGGCGGGGATGCGCGCGGCGATCGCGGCCGGCCGCTTCGCGGCGTTCCGCGACAGCGTCAAGGCCGGCTGGGCGCAGGGCGACATTGCGCCGGTCGACCGCTGACGTTGACATCATGCGGCCGGGCCAGAATAGTGCGGCATTCATGCTGAAACACGGAATGATGGGGCGGACGATGCGCAATCGCGGTATCTTCACGGTCATCGGCGCGGCGGCGGGTGCGCTCGCGCTGCTTCTGGGCGGCGCGCCGGCCTCGGCGCAGAAATATCCGGAGCGGCCGGTCAAGATCGTGCTGCCGTTCGGCGCCGGCGGCGTCGCCGACGTGACCACGCGGCTCGTCGCCGAGAAGCTCGGCGACAAGCTCGGCCAGCGCTTCGTCGTCGAGAACATGCCGGGCGCCGGCGGCATCACCGCGGCGCGCGCCGTGCTGCAGGCGGCGCCCGACGGCTACACGCTCGCGCTGTTCTCGAACGGCACCGCGGTCAGCGTCGGCCTGTTCAAGAGCCTGCCGTTCGATCCGGTCAAGGATTTCAAGCCGGTGTCGAACATGGGCTATTTCGACCTGATCCTCGCGACCAGCGTCAACTCGCCCTACAAGACGCTCGGCGACTTCATCAAGGCCGCCAAGGCCAATCCCGGCAAGCTCAACATCGGCACCATCGCCGCCGGCTCGACGCAGCATCTCGGCGCCGAGCTGTTCAAGAGCACCGCCGGCATCGATGCCGTCACCGTGGCGTTCAAGAACAGCGGCGACGTCGCGATCGCGCTCGAGCGCGACGATATCCAGCTCGCGGTCGACTTCTACGCGGCGCTGCGGCCGAGCCTGGAGTCCGGCAAGTTCGTGCCGGTCGCGACCTCCGGCCTGACGCGCGTGAGCTATCTCAAGGACGTGCCGACCGCCAAGGAAGCCGGCGCCGGCGACTTCGAGGCGACCTCGTGGAACGCGATCTATGTGCGCAAGGAGGTCCCCGACGAGGTGGTCAAGACGCTCAACGCGGCGCTGAACGAGGTGCTCAACGATCCGGTCATCAAGCAGAAGGCGATCGACGTCGGCATCGTGGCCAAGGGCAGCACGCCGGAAGCGCTCGACAAGCAGCTCACCTCCGACATCGCCAAATGGTCGGCGGTGATCGAGAAGGCCGGGATCGAGAAGCGCTGAGCCGCCGCTCCAGGACCCGACCATGACGCTTAACCTCACCGGGCGGCGCAAGCCGCAGTTCAAGCTGCCGTCCGGCGCGACCGACGCGCACTGCCACGTATTCGGTCCCGGCGCGGTGTTCCCCTATGCGCCGACGCGGCGTTACACACCGGCTGACGCGCCGAAGGAGGATCTCGCCGCGCTGCACGCGCATCTCGGCATCGACCGCGCGGTGATCGTGCAGGCGAGCTGCCACGGCAGCGACAACCGGGCCATGCTCGATGCCATCGCCGCGAGCCCGGACACCCGCCGCGGCGTCGCCGTGGTCGATGCCGCGACGCCGCCGACCGATTATCCCAAGCTCGCCAAGGGCGGGGTGCGCGGCGTGCGCTTCAACTTCGTGCGGCATCTCGGCGGCATGCCCGACCTTGCGCTGCTGGAGAACGTGGTGCGGCGGGTCGCGCCGCTCGGCTGGCACGTCGTGTTCCATCTCGACGCCGCCGACATCGCCGCGGTGTCGGACCTCGTCATCCGCCAGCCGGTGCCGGTCGTCATCGACCACATGGGGCGCGTGCCGGCCAAGGACGGCGTCACCCAGGCGCCGTTCCAGGCGCTGCTGAAGCTGCTCGACCACAAGCATGTCTGGGTCAAGGTGTGCGGCGCCGAGCGCATCTCGATGCCGCCCTATGACGAGGCGATCCCGATCGCGGCGAAGCTGATGGAGGTCGCCGGTGACCGCGCGCTGTGGGGCACCGACTTCCCGCATCCCAACGCGACGCACGAGGCCGACGAGGCCGACCTCGTCGACCTGGTACCGAAATTCGCGCCCGATCCGGCGGCGCAGCGGCGACTGCTGGTCGAGAATCCGGCGAAGCTCTACGGCTTCCGGTGACGGCCGCTCACGGCCCGCCGTAGAGCCAGGCGACGCTGTCGTGGGCCTGCTGCGGCGTCCGGTTCGCCAGCATCTGGTCGCGCAGCTCCGCGGTCGGGCCGCGGGCATGATAGAACTCGCCGTAGATGCGCGCCATGATCTGCACCCGCGCCGTGCGCAGATAGCGCCGATCGTTGTAGTCGCGGAACGCGGCGGGGAGATCGTCCGGCCGCGCGGCGACGCAGTCGGCGAGGATCACCGCGTCCTCGGTCGCCATGCAGGCGCCCTGCGCGAGATATTGCAGCATCGGATGCGCGGCGTCGCCGAGCAGTGCGACACGGCCGCGGGTCCAGGTCCGCACCGGCTCGCGGTCGCACAGCACCCACATCTTCCAGGTGTCGATGCGCTCCAGCATGCGCAGCACCTCCGGCCGCTGGCCGGCGAAGTGCTTCCACAACAGCTCGGTGCTGCCCTCGGCGTCCCAGCCCTCGCGGTACTGGTCGGAGTGGAACACAGCGACGAGGTTGTAGAGCGCGCCGCGGCGCATCGGGTAATGCACGAAATGCGTGCGCGGCCCGGCCCACAGGATGACGTCGGGCTGCCACAGGTCGTCCGGCACCTCGTCGCGGCGCAGCACGCCGCGATAGGCGATGTGGCCGGACACCCGTGGCCGGCCGTCGCCGACGATGCGCTCGCGGGTGATCGACCACATGCCGTCGCAGCCGATCAGCGCGCGGCCCGTGACCCGCTCGCCGCCGGCGAGCGTAACGGTGACGCCGTCGCCGCGATCCTCGTAGCCCTCGACGTGGCGGCCGGTCTCCAGCGTCACCAGCTCGTGGCCGCGGCACGCTTTCAGGAACACGCCGTGGATGTCGGCGCGGTGGGTGACGCCGTAGGGATGACCGAAGCTCGCGACGATCCGCTCGCCGAGCGGAATGCCGGTGATCAGCTTGCCGGTGAGCGCATCGCGCATCTGCAGGCTGCCGGGAATGTGGGCGTCGGCCAGCACCGCGTCCTTGAGGCCGATCCGCTCCAGCACGCGGAAGATGTTCGGGCCGAGCTGGATGCCGGCGCCGACTTCCTTGAACTCCGAGGATTGCTCCAGCACGCGGACCGGAAATCCCTTGAGCGCCAGCGCATAGGCCGCCGCCAGTCCGCCGATCCCGCCGCCCGCCACGATGAAAGGCCGCCGGGCGCCGTCCGCCTCCGCCAAGTCCGTTCTCCCGTCCGCGTTGTCCCGCAAAACCATGAGCCGTCGCCGCCGCGCGCGCAAGACCAATCCGCGCGCCGTTGCGGATGCGGGGAGGCGGTGGGCGAGGCGGCCTCATGCAACACCCGCCGGCGGAGCCGGCGGGTGTTGTCATGGTCGGTGCTGCAAGGTCAGTGCTGCAACATCAGCGCCGCAAAGTCAGCGCTACAGATAAGTCCGTGCCGCTATCGCGCGATCTGGCCGCGGATCTCGCCGGCCTTGTTGGCCTCGGTGTGGATGTTGACATACATGCGCCCGGCCAGGAGATCGCTGGCCTGCGCGTCGGTGAGCGTGGCCGAGCCCTCGAACGGGCTGGCATTGGGCGAGATCGGGATCGCGACGCCGCCGTTCTTGCCGGCCTCGCCGATATGGAAATGCGCCGCGGTGGCGGGACCGGACAGGCCCTGATAGCTGCCCTTCCACGTCAGCTTCTTGCTGGCGGTGTCGAAGGTGGCGGTGACGGAGCCGCTGCCTTTGCTGTTGGTCGGCGGAACCTCGTTGGAGGCCTTCAGGTCGGCTTTCAGATTGACGACGTCGGCGAACGACGGCGCGGCCAGCAGCAGCGCGGCCGAGCAGCCGAGCGCGGCGAGACCGCAGCGGACGACGAGGGATGTCATCTCTTCCTCCTCCCGTTTGATGGCGGCAAAAAAAGCACGCGGCACCGGCAAGGGTACCGCGTGGAGAACACCGGGGCTGACGGGGTTATTCCGGGGGCCGCCGCGCCGTCATCAATGCGTGGTGACGGCGACGGAGGTCTCGTAGTCGCGGCCGCAGCTGTCGCACGACCAGCGATGACGGATGACGCCGTCGTCGCCAAACTCGGACTGCTCGGGCGCGACCAGCCACTCGCCGCAATGCGGGCAGGACCGGAGCGCTGGACGCCGCATCGCTGCGGGGCGAGGGGTGTCGAGGTGAAGCGTCATTCTCGTCCTCCTGCTTGCTGCCGCCTTCGTGCATGTCGATGGCTAACGCCGCGATATGGCGGGCTCAGGACAGTTTCGTGAAACTTGAATGACCGGTCCGCGAAATCTCGGAAGCAGCGGCCGGCGTCGGGGGTAGGCCGCTCCATCCGGCCCGGACGCGGGCGGGGCGGTGGCCGGAGCCGTCACGGTGGCGGGCGGGGGCGAATCCCGGACTGTTGCTCCGCAGCAACAAATATCGTTAATAAATCCATAATGTTAAGCGTAAATTTCGAATGCGATGATGCGTCGCAATATCGGATATTGCGCGACTCTCCTACCTGAATAATCTCCGCCGCAAGATGAAGGGATGTTCAGGAATGGATTTCGACGCGCGCAAGCTCGCTACCTTGTTGATTCTCGGCGTCCTGCTCCCGGCAGGGCTCGCCGGCTGCGACGAGGCACCCGCCCGGACCGAGCGGCAGGCGGCGGAGACGCCGGAAGTGTCGGTGGTGACGCTCGCCGCGGCGCCGCGCGCCGTGATCCGCGAGCTGCCCGGCCGCATTGCGCCGACGCGGATCGCCGAGGTGCGCGCCCGCGTCTCCGGCATCGTGATCGAGCGGCCGTTCAGCCAGGGCAGCGACGTCAAGGCCGGCGACGTGCTGTACCGGATCGATCCGGCTCCGTTCCAGGTGGAGCTGCAGTCGGCGGAGGCGGCGCTCGCCAAGGCCAAGGCCGCGCTGGAGCATGCCACGCAGCAGGCGCGGCGCATGGAGACCCTGGTCGCGGACAAGGCGGTGTCGCTGGTGCAGTACGAGACGGCGATGTCGGCCATGGAGCAGGCCAAGGCCGATGTCGCCGCGCGCGACGCCGACGTGCAGCGCGCCCGGCTCAACCTCGACTACGCCACCGTGCGCTCGCCGATCAGCGGCCGGGTCGGCCGCGCGCTGGTGACGGAGGGCGCGCTGGTCGGGCAGGGCGAGGCGACCCACCTCACCACGGTGCAGCAGCTCGATCCGATCTATGCCGACTTCACCCAGTCGATCAGCGAGCTCAACCAGCTCCGGCGCGATTTCGAGAGCGGCGCGCTGGAGCGCGTCGCGCCCGACGCCGCGAGGGTGCGGCTGGTGCTCGATGACGGCTCGCTCTACGAGCATCCCGGCAAGCTGCTGTTCTCCGACGCGACCGTGGACCCGACCACCGGCCAGGTGACGCTGCGCGGCGAGTTCCCCAATCCCAAGCACGAATTGCTGCCGGGCATGTATGTGCGCGTGCAGATCGAGCAGGGCATCGACGATGACGCGATCTCGGTGCCGCAGCAGGCGGTGCAGCGCAACACCGCGGGCGGCAGCGAGGTCTATGTCGTGCGCGGCGACAACCGCGTCGTGGTGCGGCCGATCCGCACCGGCCGCGTCATCGACGGGCAGTGGCTGGTGCTCGACGGCCTCAAGCAGGGCGACCGCGTGGTGGTCGAGGGCTTCCAGAAGATCAGCGCCGGCGCCGCGGTGCGGCCGACGGCGTGGAAGACGCAGCGCGCCGACGCCGACACCGGCGCCGCCGCGGTCACGCGCTGACCGTCCCGGCGGGCCGCGGCCGACGATGCCTTCATTCTTCATCGACCGGCCGGTCTTCGCCTGGGTGGTGGCGCTGTTCATCTGCCTCGGCGGCGTGATCGCGATCCCGTTCCTGCCGGTCGCGCAATATCCGATCATCGCGCCGCCGTCGATCTCGATCAGCACCGCCTATCCCGGCGCCTCCACCGAGAACCTCTACAACAGCGTGACGCGGCTGATCGAGGAGGAGCTCAACGGCGCCAGCGGCATCCTCAATTTCGAATCCACCAGCGACTCGCTCGGCCAAGTGGAGATCATCGCCAATTTCGTGCCGGGCACCGATTCCAACATGGCCTCGGTCGAGGTGCAGAACCGCCTCAAGCGCATCGAGGCGCGGCTGCCGCGCGCGGTGATCCAGCAGGGCATCCTGGTGGAGGAAGCCTCGAGCGCGGTGCTGCAGATCATCACGCTGCGCTCGACCGACGGCAGCCTCGACGAGGTCGGGCTCGGCGACTTCATGGTGCGCAACGTGCTCGGCGAGATCCGCCGCATTCCCGGCGTCGGCCGCGCCACGCTGTATTCGACCGAGCGGGCGCTGCGCATCTGGATCAACACCGACAAGCTGATCGGCTACAACCTCACCGCCGAGGACGTCAACCGCGCGATCGCCGCTCAGAACGCGCAGGTCGCCTCCGGCTCGATCGGCGCCGAGCCGAGCAGCCGCGGCCAGCAGATATCCGCGATGGTGCTGGTGAAGGGCCAGCTCTCCTCGCCGGACGAGTTCGGCGCCATCGTGCTGCGCGCCAATCCGGACGGCTCGACGGTACGGCTGCGCGACGTCGCCCGCATCGAGGTCGGCGGCATGGGCTACCAGTTCACCACGCGCGTCGACGGCAAGCCGAGCGCCGGCCTCTCGGTGCTGCTGGCGCCGACCGGCAATGCGCTCGCCACCGCGACCGCGGTGCGCGCCAAGATGGAGGAACTGTCGCGGTTCTTCCCCGAGACCATCAAATACGACATCCCCTACGACATCACGCCGGTGGTCAAGGCCTCGATCTGGAAGGTGGTGATGACGCTGGTCGAGGCGGTGGTGCTGGTGTTCCTGGTGATGTTCCTGTTCCTGCAGAACATCCGCTACACCGTGATCCCGACTATCGTGGTGCCGGTGGCGCTCTTGGGCACCTGCCTGACGCTGCTGCTGTTCGGGCTGTCGATCAACATGCTGACGCTGTTCGGCATGGTGCTGGCGATCGGCATCCTGGTCGACGACGCCATCGTCGTGGTCGAGAACGTCGAGCGCATCATGGCGGAGGAGAGCCTGCCGCCGCGCGAGGCGACGCGCAAGGCGATGTCGCAGATCACCGGCGCGATCGTCGGCATCACCCTGGTGCTGATGGCGGTGTTCGTGCCGATGGCGTTCTTCCCCGGCTCGGTCGGCGTCATCTACCAGCAGTTCTCCGTCACCATGGTGGCGGCGATCGGCTTCTCGGCGCTGATGGCGCTGTCGCTGACGCCGGCGCTGTGCGCGAGCCTGCTCAAGCCGGTGGCCAAGGGCCATGCGCATGCGAGGCGCGGGCTGTTCGGCCTGTTCAACCGCGGCATCGGCCGCAGCCGCGACGGCTATCGCGGCATGGTCGCCTGGTCGCTGGCGCGCGCCGGCCGCTACATGGCGATCTACGCCGCGCTGGTGATCGGCGTCGGCTGGGCGGTGGCGCGGCTGCCGGCCGGCTTCCTGCCGATCGACGACCAGGGCTTCATCACCGTCGACGTCCAGACGCCGCCGGAAGCCTCGTTCAACCGCACCTTCGAGGTGGTGAAGACCGTCGAGGACTACCTGATGCGGCGCTCCGGCATCGAGTCGGTGACGTTCCTCACCGGCTTCAGCTTCCTCGGCCAGGGCCAGAACACCGCGCAGGCCTTCGTCACGCTGAAGGACTGGTCGCAGCGCGGCCCGGGCGACAGCGCCGCCGCGATCGTCGCCGACATCAACCGGGCGATGGCCGCGGTCAAGGACGCCAAGATCAGCGCGCTCGAGCCGCCGCCGGTCGACAATCTCGGCAATTCCGCGGGCTTCAGCTTCCGCCTGCAGGATCGCGGGCAGAAGGGCTACGACGCGCTGGTCGCGGCCGCCGAACAGCTCCTTGCCGCGGCTCGCGCGAGCCCGGTGCTGCAGGACGTCTATGTCGAGGGGCTGCCGCCGGCGCCGCAGATCGAGCTGGTGATCGACCGCGAGAAGGCCGGCGCCTACGGCGTCACCTTCGAGGAGATCAACAACACGATCTCGACCAATCTCGGCTCGGCCTATGTCAACGACTTCCCGAACCGCGGCCGCATGCAGCGCGTCATCGTGCAGTCCGAGAACGCGCAGCGCATGCAGCCGGAGGACGTCCTCAATTACGCGGTGCGCAACGGGCGCGGCGCGCTGGTGCCGCTGTCCTCGTTTGCGACGGTGCGCTGGCTGGTCGGCCCGACCCAGATCGTCGGCTTCAACTATTATCCGGCGGTGCGCATCTCGGGCGCGGCGCGGCCGGGCTTCACCAGCGGCGACGCCATCGCGGAGATGGAGCGGCTCGCGGCGCAGCTGCCGCGCGGCTTCGGCTATGAATGGACCGGCCAGTCGCTGCAGGAGAAGCTCGCCGGCGCGCAGGCGCCGCTGCTCCTGGCGCTGTCGGCGCTGGTGGTGTTCCTCTGCCTCGCCGCGCTCTACGAGAGCTGGATCATTCCGCTCGCGGTGCTGCTCACGGTGCCGCTCGGCATCCTCGGCGCCGCCGCGGCCGCGACCGGCCGCGGCCTCGCCAACGACGTCTATTTCACCATCGGCCTCATCACCATCATCGGGCTCGCCGCCAAGGACGCGATCCTGATCATCGAGTTCGCCAAGGACCTGCGCAAGCAGGGCAAGCCGCTGATCGAGGCGACGCTGGAGGCGTGCCATCTGCGCTTCCGTCCGATCGTGATGACCGGCATGGCCTTCATCTTCGGCGTGGCGCCGATGGTGGTGGCCTCCGGCGCCGGCGCCAAGAGCCAGCAGGCGCTCGGCACCAGCGTCGCCGGCGGCATGCTCGCCGTGGTGGTGCTGGCGCTGGTGTTCGTCCCGGTGTTCTTCGTGGTGGTGCAGCGGGTGTTCGGCGGGGAAAGGACCTGGAGCCTGAGCGGCAGCCTGACGGCGCGCCTGGCCTTGAGCGTCGTGCCGCTGCGCGGGCGGCTGCGCCGGCGCGCCGCCGCGGCGCCGGAGCCCACCGAGGAGCCGCGATAGCGCAGCGTCCTACGCCGTTGTCAGCCGCGCGTCAGGATATCATCAGGAGATCGTGGTGAGCCCGGCGGGATTCGAACCCACGACCCCATGATTAAAAGTCACGTGCTCTACCGACTGAGCTACGGGCTCCACCTGCGGCGCTGTGTAGGAGCCCGGATTTGCCCGGTCAATAGCCGTGATCGGCGGCTGCCGGCTCGCCTTGCAGTGCCGATCTGATCTAGGATCGGACAAAACCGAGGACCACATGCCAATCGTCAACCGCATCGCGGATCTTCATGCCGACATCACCGAGTGGCGCCGCGACCTCCACCGCCATCCGGAACTGCTCTACGAGGTTCACCGCACGGCGGCCGCCGTCGCCGACAAGCTCAGAAGCTTCGGCTGTGACGAGGTGGTGACCGGCATCGGCCGCACCGGCGTGGTCGGCGTCATCAAGGGCCGCAAGCCCGGCAGCGGCGAGCGGCAGGTGATCGGGCTGCGCGCCGACATGGACGCGCTGCCGATCGAGGAGGCGGTCGACCGGCCGTACCGCTCGACCGTACCCGGCAAGATGCACGCCTGCGGCCACGACGGCCATACCGCGATGCTGCTCGGCGCCGCGCGCTACCTCGCCGAGACGCGCAACTTCGCCGGCACCGCGGTGGTGATCTTCCAGCCGGCGGAGGAAGGCGGCGCCGGCGGCAAGGCGATGTGCGACGACGGGATGATGGCGCGGTTCGGCATCCAGGAGGTCTACGGCATGCACAATTATCCCGGCATGCCGGTCGGCGCGTTCGGCATCCGCGCCGGCGCCATGATGGCGGCGACCGACGCCATCGTCATCGACATCGAAGGCAAGGGCACGCATGCGGCGCGGCCGCATCTCGGCGTCGATCCGGTGCTGGTCGGCGCCCAGATCATCAACAATCTGCAGTCGGTGGTGGCGCGCAACGTCGATCCGCTGCAGTCGGGCGTGGTGTCGATCACCATGATCCACGGCGGCACCGCCGAGAACGTCATCCCGCAAACCGTGCAGCTGCGCGGCACCGGCCGCAGCCTGACGCCGCAGGTGCGCGACATCCTCGAGGAGCGGGTGCGGGCGGTGGTCGAGGGCACCGCCGCGGCCTATGGCGCGACGGCGAAGCTCACCTATGAGCGCCACTATCCGGTGCTGGTGAACCACGCGGCGCAGACCGCGTTCGCCGCCGGCATCGCGCAGGACATCGCCGGCAAGGATCGCGTCGACACCGACCTGCCGCCGATGATGGGCGGCGAGGATTTCTCCTACATGCTGGAGGAGCGGCCGGGCGCCTTCATCTGGATCGGCAATGGCGACAGCGCCGGGCTGCATCATCCGGCCTATGACTTCAACGACGAGACGATCCCGTTCGGCACCTCCTACTGGGTCAGGCTGGTCGAGACGGCGCTGCCGGCGTGACCGGCTGAAGATCGTGGCATGCGGCCGTGATCCGTTTGGATCGGCGCACGCGCCGGCGTCCGCTCAATCCCGCGAACGCGGGAATCCACGCTTGGCTTAAGAGGAGGTCCGTGCTTTCGCAGGGACGAGCGGCTTCGAACCGATCATGCACGAAAAAGGCCGGGAGCGATCCCGGCCTTTGTCATTGCGGAGGAGGGCAGCGCCGTTACGGCACCAGCTCCTTCTGCTGCTCGCTGGCGCTGGTCGCGGGCGCCTTGGCGATCGCCGCGCGCCGCGGCAACAGCTCGACGAGCTGCGCCTCGATGCCGCGCCAGAACGCGAAGTCGTTGAACCGGGTGCGCTCGAGCGCCGCGATCATCACCGCGGAGATGAACGGGACGCTCTGCACCACCAGCACCGCCGCGAACAGGTAGATCTCGCGGATTTCCTTGAGGTTGGTGATCACCAGCACCGCGGCGCCGGCGATGAGCAGCGCCGCAATCACCGCTTCCCAGAACGCCTTGAAGTCGCTGGCGCGGCGCATCGCATTGCCCACCGCATTGCCCTTGGCGGTGCGCACGAACGGCAGGTGGTCCTTGACCAGCGCGAAGCCGACCGCGCGCGCCACCGTCCACTGCACCGACATCGCCGCGAACACCGAGGTCAGCATGTGCGCGACCGTCATCGGCACCCTGAGCCGGTAGAGCGAGGCGAAGTGCAGCACCGACACCGCGAAGCTGGCGATGATCGGCACGGTGAGCACCTTGTCCGGCACCGCGATGTCGAGGAAGGCGACGAACGGCACCCATACCAGGTTGAGCAGCGCGACCGCGACGCCGAGCGCCTCGGCGCCGAGCCAGTTGAGCCAGCCGAACGAGAATTCGCGCTTCTGCTCCCGCGTCAGCCGGCTGCCGCCGGGCAGGAAGCGGCGCCAGTGCTTCTTGATGATCTGGAAGCCGCCATAGGCCCAGCGGTGGCGCTGCTTCTTGTACTGGTCGAAATTGTCCGGCAGCAGGCCGTGGCCGTAGCGGCGGTTGGTGTAATGCGCCTGCCAGCCGAGCTCGAGGATCGACAGGCCGAGATCGGTGTCCTCGCAGATCGTGTCGCTCGACCAGCCGCCGGCGGCTTCGAGCGCGGCGCGGCGCACCAGGCACATCGTGCCGTGCACGATGATGGCATTGGCCTCGTTCCGCTGCACCATGCCGATGTCGAAGAAGCCGGCATATTCGCCGTTCATGGCGTGGTGGATCAGGCTGCGGTCGCCGTCGCGGTGATCCTGCGGCGCCTGCACCAGGCCGACCTTGGGATCGGCGAACACCGGCACCAGGTCCTTGAGCCAGTCGGGCTGGACCACGTAGTCGGCGTCGATGACGCCGATGATCTCGGCATCCGGCGCGGTGTGCTGCTCGAGCGCGATGCGCAGCGCGCCGGCCTTGAAGCCCTTGACGTTCTGCAGGTTGAGGAACTTGAAGCGCTCGCCGAGCAGCTTGCAGTGCTCCTCGATCGGCTGGGTCAGCGCCGGATCGGGGGTGTTGTTGATGACGACGAGGCACTCGAAATTCGGGTAGTCGAGCCGCGCCAGCGCGTCGAGCGTCTGCCGCAGCATCTCCGGCGGCTCGTTGTGCGCCGGGACATGGATCGAAACCTTCGGCAGCGCGATCTCCGGCACCAGCGGCGGCGCGCCGGTGATCAGCCGCACCGGCCTGCGGCCGAACGCGACCGCGGCGATCTCCTCGACCCGCGCCAGCATGATCGCGACCAGCGGGATCAGCAGCAGCACGCCGAGGCCGAGCGCGAACAGCGCGCCGGGCACGAAATAATGCTGCGTCCAGTACGCGAACACGGTGGCGAACCAGTAGCCGGCGATATTGGCGGCGCCGCTCATCACGCCGGCCTGCAGCGCGGTGATGCCGCTCATCGCCAGCACCGGCACCGAGAGCAGAAGGCCGAACAGCAGCGCGAGGCCGGCGAGCTTCCAGTGGTCGCTCTCGGTCAGCGGGCCGGTCCAGGCGAACTTGGCGTGGCGCTTGGCATCGTAGAAGCCCCAATAGGCGCCGACGCTGCCCTCGTTGACCTTCCACGGCTGATCGATCGCCTCGACGATGTTGTAGTCGATGCCATAGGCCTCGGCCTTGGCGGCGAAGGTGCGCAGGATCTCGGCCTGGGTCAGGCGGCCGGGATTGGCATTCTTGAAATTGTAGCCGGCGCTCGGCCAGCCGAACTCGGCGATCACCACGCGCTTGCCGGGATACATGCGGCGCAGCGTGTCATAGCCGCCGATCGCGGCATCGACCGCGGCCTGTTCCGAGACGCCTTCCCAGTAGGGCAGGATGTGGACGGCGATGTAGTCCACCGCCGAGACCAGCTCGGGATGGTCGCGCCATACGCTCCAGATTTCGCCGGTGGTCACCGGCACCGAGACCGAGCGCTTGACGCGCTGGATGAGCTGGATCAGCTCGGGGACCTTGAGGTCGTCGCGGTAGATGGTCTCGTTGCCGACCACGATGCTCGACACGTTGCTGTTGCGCTTGGCGAGATCGATGACGGCGAGGATTTCGCGCTCGTTGCGCTCCTTGTCCTTGTCGATCCAGGCGCCGGCGGTGACGCGCAGGCCGAACTCGTTGGCGATCGAGGGAACGAGCTCGACGCCGCCGGTCGAGGAATAGGTGCGCACCGCGCGGGTCAGCGGCGCCAGCAGCTTGAGGTCGGCGCGGATCTGGGAGGCCGCGGCGCGGGTCGAATCAGGATGATGATTGCCGGCGAACGGCGCGTAGGACACGCTGGCGAGCTGGCCCGGGACATCCGGCGCGGTGACCACGTCTCGCGTGAGAGCCCACAGCCCGGCGTGAATGCACGCAACGAGCGCGACAACGGCAGCAGCGGAGCGCATGCTTCAACTCAACTGGGGCAGAGCAACCACAAACGCGAACCTGTCCCCTCGGCTCGGCTGAGGCTTTTTGCGGCGGCGCAGCATATCCCGCTAATCGGCAAAGCTTCAAGTAGGAAGCCGTCGTGGCAAATTAAGGGCGACCGATTCCGCAGCGACAAAAAAACCCGAGCGGGGAACGCGCTCAGCGCGTCGTCGTTCCGTCGGCCGGCTGCGCCGCAGGCGTTTGGGCCGCGGCGGTGGGGGGCGCTTCGGGCATCAGCCAGCAGGCATGGACCCGGCTGTTGAGCGTGTCCGGCGCCTTGGGATCGATCGGGCCCTGCTTGACCACGCAGCGGAAGGTGGCCTGGACGTGGCCGCCCGGACAGCCGAAGCGGTCGTAGAGGTCGAGGTGGCGGAAGGCGGTGTCGAGATCGTCCCGCCACAGCAGGCTGACCACCCGCCGGCCGAGCCAGACGCATTCCGGATGACCGGCCGGACCGGAAACGAGCCGTCCCGCTTCCGCGATCTCGTCGATCTTCTTCTGGCTGTCCTTGTTCTGGGCATCCTTGGCGGCGTCCTGTGCCTTGGGCGGCTCCGCCGGCTTGTCGGCGCTTTGCGCCAAAGCTCCCGACACTCCGGCACCGGCCAGGATCGCCGCCGCCAGCACCACTCGCAGACCTGTTCGGATATTACGCATCATTCGACTTGATTGCTGAAGACTTGATCGCTGAAATTGTGAAGGTCTTGATCGCCGGCGGCGCCGCGTTCCCCATGGCCTGCTCGATGGCCGCCGCCATGGCCTGCCTTGCCGCCGGATTAGGTCAGCATTACGGCCGGGTGCCGCTTTGTCCAGCACCCTGCGGCGGTTTGCTTAAAGCGCCGCAGCCGGCAGGGCGCCCGCTCTGTCGGATGGTGGGCGGAGCGGCCTTGGCAGTGCGGCGCGCAGCGGATAAGCCGGAAGCGTCATTTCTCTCTATCGTGGGCCCGCATGCGTCTTCCGTTCAGCTTCCTGGCGCTTGCCGTGGCCGCGGTGATCGCCGCCTGGGCCGCGCTCGGCGCGCCGGTGGCGATGCCGCACGCGCCGCTCGCGCCCGGCGACAAGCTCGACTGCGTGTCCTACGCGCCGTTCCGCGACAGCCAGAGTCCGCTCGACGGGCCGATGACGGTGAGCCGGCAGCAGATCGACGACGACCTGGCGCGGCTCGCGCCGCTGACGCGCTGCGTGCGCACCTATTCGATCGACTTCGGGCTCGACCAGATCGCCGGCGCGGCCAAGCAGCACGGGCTCAAGGTGATCCAGGGCCTGTGGCTGTCGAGCAATCCCGACAAGAACCGGGTGCAGATCGAGACCACGGTCGCGCTCGCCAACCAGTATCCGGACGTGATCGAGGCGGTGGTGGTCGGCAACGAGGTGCTGCTGCGCGGTGAAATGTCCGGCAACGATCTCGCCGCCACCATCCGCGCGGTGAAGGCGCGGGTCCCGGTGCCGGTGACCTATGCCGACGTCTGGGAGTTCTGGCTGCGCTTCCCGCAGCTTTATGACGCCGTCGACTTCGTCACCATCCATATCCTGCCGTATTGGGAGGACTTCCCGATCCCCGCCGCGACCGCGGCCGCGCATGTCGAGGCGATCCGCGCCCGCGTTGCCGCCGTCTATCCCGGCAAGGAGATCCTGATCGGCGAGGTCGGCTGGCCGAGCGCCGGGCGCATGCGCGAGGGCGCGCTGCCGTCGCCGGCCAACGAGGCGCGGGTGATCCAGGACGTGCTGGCCCTGGCGAAGCGCCAGGGCTTCCGCGTCAATGTCATCGAGGCGTTCGACCAGCCCTGGAAGCGGCGGCTCGAAGGCACCGTGGGCGGCCATTGGGGCCTCATCGACAATGCCACGCGGGCGCCGAAATTCGCCTGGGGCGCGGCGGTGTCGAACCATCCGCGCTGGATGCTGCAGGCGGCGTTCGGCGTCGTGTTCGTTGCCGTGGTGTTCGGCGCGGCCTGGCTGGCGCGCTGCGACAGCGATCCGCCGCGGACTGCGGAATGGGCGGCGATCGCGGTGAGCGCGGCAACGGGAGGCATCCTCGCCGGCTGGGCGATCGAGAACGCCATGGTCGAGAGTCTCGGTCCCGGCGGCTGGCTGCGCTCGGCCGCCCTGTGCGGCGTCGCGCTTCTCGCCGCGCCGCTCTCGGCCGCGGCGATCGCGGCGCGGCAGCCGATCCCGTCCTTCGCGGCGGTGCTGGCGGATGCGCGCAAGCCGCAGCCGCTGCTGCCGTTCGCCTATGGCCTGACCTGCATCGCCACGGCGGCGCTGGCGATCCAGATCGCGCTCGGCCTCGTGTTCGATCCGCGCTACCGCGACTTCCCGTTTGCGCCGCTCACCGCGGCGGCGGTGCCGCTGCTGCTCCATGCGGTGCTGACGCGGCCCGCTGGCGCGCGGGGTCTCGCCGAATGCGTCGCCGCGCTGCTGCTGGCGCTCGCCGTCATCTACGTCGTGCCGAACGAGGGCTTCGCCAACTGGCAGTCGCTGTGGACCTGCGGCGTCTTCGCCGCGCTCGCGGTCACGCTGGTTCGGGTGCGCGGCGCGCCAGGCTGAGCACGAGCAGCGATAGCGCGAGCGCCGACAGCGCGACATTATAAAGCACGACGCCGAAGCCTCCGACCGCCAGCGCCGCGCCGAAGAGAACGCCCGACGGCCGCACCAGGTTGAGCGCGGCGATCGCGAGCGCGGTCCAGCCGAACACCGAGTGGTTGAACAGGGTGGTGACGAGGGCGCGCGTCGCGCACAGCCAGGTGTCGAGGCCGGCCTGGCAGGCGAGCCCGACGGTGGAATTCTCGATCGCCAGATAGCGCAGATAGAGCGCGTAGCCGACCGACGAGAAGCCGATCACCAGCAGCACGTTGAGCGCGCGCGCATCGGGACGGTATAGGGGCGGGTCGCTCTTCACGTCGCTCTTCATGGCGTTATTCATGGCGCGATTATGCCGGCGTGGCGCGGCCGCGGCAAACCGGCGGCCGCCTCAGCGCAGCGGCAGCTTCTGGCCGTCGAAGGCGAACGGCCGGCAGGCGCCGCGGCCCGGCGCGAAGGCCCGGCACACCGCGGCGGCGGCGCCGGCATCGGCAAACGGACCGGCCATCAGCCGCAATTGCGGCGCGCCGTTCTTGCCGGTCGGCCGCAGGATCGCGGCCGGCTGCAGATTGTCGAGCAGCGGCGCATGCGCCGCCTTGGTGCTGGCCCACAAGGCGCGCAGGCCCTCGATGGTGCTGGCGCCGCCGAGGTCGATGCCGAAATCGAGCCTGGCGGGAAGCGCCTCGGACGGCTCGCCGGCCGCGGCCGCCGGCTCGGGGAGCGGCTGCCGGATCACGACATCCTTTCGACCGTCCTTGCCCTGGTCATGAGACCGCTGATCCGGTGGCGCCGGGCCGGTCTCCTTGCCGGTTCCCTTGATCGCCGGCAGCGCGCTGAGCCGCACCGGCGGCGCGGCCGGTGCAGGAGAAGGGCTTTCGGCAACGGAGGGCGGCGGCGGGGCCGGGCGCGCCGGCGTGTTGTCGTTGGCCGGCAGCGGCGCCGGCATCGTGGCGACCGGCGCCGGAGTCGGCGGCGGTTCGGCGTCCTTGCTTGCTTCTTTGCCCGCCTCCTTGCCAGCTTCCTGGCCTGCCGGCGCGGATGGCTCGCGGGCCGGCTCCTTCGCGGCCTCCTTGCCGTCCTTGACGGCAGGGGTGATGCGCGTGGTGGCGATCTGCTTCACCGAGCCGGTAATGTCGTCGAAGTTGCGCTCCAACATCGCCACCCGCGACGCGAGCCGGTCGCGGTCGGCGGCGAGGACCTGGATCTGCGTCTCCAGGCGCTGGGCGAGGCGGCGCGCCTCGGCCTGCAGGTCGGGAGTGGTCTCGGCGATCCGCGCCGTGGGCTTCTGCGGATCGGCGGCGGGCTCATACAGGCCCGCCACGGCCTGCCGGATGCGCTCGGCGCCGCGCTCGGTCTGGCTGATCGTGATCGTGACGCCGAGCGCCAGCGCCGCGCAGAAGCCCCAGCCCGCGAGCCGCAGCAGCATGCGCAGCGTCGGCTGCGCCGGCGCGCTGCCGGACCCGGTCGGCGGGGACGGTTTGAGGCCCGGCTTGTCTGGCGTTCTGGTCATCGGTCTTCGACCGCTGCGGGATGGGCGAGAGCAATAGCAGATTCGCGGCGTCCTGACCTGCGGCCGCGGGCTTTTGCCGGCCGGCGGGCTCGGCTATGAGCGTCGCATGACCGATCCGAATCCGAGGTCCTGCCTCGCCATCGTGCTCGCCGCCGGCGAGGGCACCCGCATGCGCGCGAGCCGTCCCAAGGTGCTGCACGAGATCGGCAGCCGCTCGCTGATCGGCCATGTGCTCGCGGCGGTGCGTGAGGCGGGCGGCACCGAGATCGCCGTGGTGGTTGCGCCGGATCGCGCCGCGGTCGCGGAGGAAGCGCGCCGCTTCGCGCCCGGCGTCGCGATCGTCGAGCAGGCCGAGCGCCGCGGTACTGCGCATGCGGTGCTGGCGGCGCGCGCCGCGATCGCGCGCGGCGCCGACGACGTGCTGGTGATCTTCGGCGACACGCCGCTGGTGCGGCCCGACGTGCTGCGGGCGCTGCGCGCGCCGCTGGCGCGGGGCGCCGCGGTCGCGGTGCTGGGCTTCCGCCCGGCCGATCCGTCCGGCTATGGCCGGCTGATCGTCGAGAACGGAACGCTCGCCGCGATCCGCGAGGAACAGGACGCGAGCGCGACCGAGCGCGCCATCACGCTGTGCAACGGCGGGCTGATGGCGCTCGCCGGCAACACCGCGCTCGCGATCCTCGATCGCATCACCGACGACAACCGCAAGCGGGAATTCTACCTGACCGATGCCGTGGCCATCGCCCGCGGCATGGGCCTGAACGCGGCCGTGGTCGAGGCCGGGGAGGACGACGTGCGCGGCATCAACACCAAGGCGCAATTGGCCGAGGCCGAGGCGGTGCTGCAGCGAAGGCTGCGCGCCGCGGCGCTGGAGCAGGGCGTGACGCTGGTTGCGCCCGAGACCGTGTTCCTCAGCGCCGACACGACGTTCGGCGCCGACGTCACGGTCGAGCCCTATGTGGTGTTCGGTCCCGGCGTCACGGTCGAGGACGGCGCCGTCATCCACGCGTTCTCGCATATCGCGGGCGCGCGCATCGGCAAGGGCGTCTCGGTCGGCCCGTTCGCGCGGCTGCGCCCCGGCGCCGAGCTGCGCGCGGGCGCGCGCATCGGCAATTTCGTCGAGGTCAAGGCCGCGGTGCTGGAGGAAGGCGCCAAGGCCAATCATCTCGCCTATATCGGCGACGCGCGGGTCGGCGCCAACGCCAATGTCGGCGCCGGCACCATCACCTGCAACTATGACGGCGTGAACAAGCACCGCACCGCGATCGGCGAGGGCGCCTTCATCGGCTCCAATTCCGCGCTGGTGGCGCCGGTGACGATCGGGGACGGCGCCTATGTCGGCTCGGGATCGGTGATCACCCGCGACGTTCCGCCGGGCGCGCTGGCGCTCGGCCGCGGCCGGCAGGTCGTCAAGGAGGACGGCGTGCGGCGGCTGCGCGAATTGCAGGCGCTCGCCAAAGCCGACACCAAGACCGAAGCCAAAGGCGAATCCAAGGGCAAAACCAAGACAACGCCGTCCAAAAAGCCGCCCCAAAAACCGTCCAGATAGCCGCCGGCGCCGTAGGGCGGTCCGTTAACGCAGCGTGCCGCATTGTCACACGGCGAAATGCGTTGTGATTTCCACACCGGCTCCGGCGCCGGCTAAAGGGTCGCCGGGCAGCGGCGGGCAGAGGGGTCTCGCAAAGGCACATGTGCGGCATTGTCGGCATTCTCGGACGCGAGCCGGTCGCGGACCAGCTCGTCACCGCGCTCAAGCGGCTCGAATATCGCGGCTATGATTCCGCCGGCGTCGCCACGCTGGAGAACGGCGGCACGCTGACGCGGCGTCGCGCCGAGGGCAAGCTCGCCGCGCTCGAGGCGCGGCTCGAACGCGAGCCGCTCGCCGGCAGCGTCGGCATCGGCCACACCCGCTGGGCGACGCACGGCAAGCCGACCGAGAGCAACGCGCATCCGCACGCCACCGACAAGGTTGCGGTGGTGCATAACGGCATCATCGAGAACTTCCGCGAGCTGCGCGAGGCGCTGACCCGGGACGGCTGCGCCTTCGGCAGCGACACCGACACCGAGGTCGTGGTGCATCTGGTCACCCAGGCGATGAAGCGCGGCAAGGGCCCGGTCGAGGCGGTGGCGGAGACGCTGAAGCAGCTGCGCGGCGCCTTCGCGCTCGCCTTCCTGTTCGCCGGCGAGACCGACCTGATGATCGGCGCGCGGCGCGGCTCGCCGCTCGCGATCGGCTACGGCGAGGGCCGCATGTATCTCGGCTCCGACGCGATCGCGCTGGCGCCGTTCACCGACACGATCAGCTATCTGGAGGACGGCGACTGGGCGGTGCTCAACCATGCCGGCGCCAGCGTGCGCGATGCCGCCGGCCGGCCGGTCGAGCGCGCGCTGGTCAAGACCAGCGCCTCCGCGCAGCTCATCGACAAGGGCAACCACAAGCACTTCATGGCCAAGGAGATCCACGAGCAGCCCGAGGTGGTCGGCCACACGCTCGCGCACTACATCGACATGGCGCGCGAGGAGGTGGCCCTGCCGCAGGCGCTGCCGTTCGACTTCCGCGACCTCAAGCGCATTTCGCTGTCGGCCTGCGGCACCGCCTATTATGCCGGGCTCGTCGGCAAATACTGGCTGGAGCGGTTCGCCCGCATCCCGGTCGAGATCGACGTCGCCTCCGAGTTCCGCTACCGCGACGCGCCGCTCGATCCCGGCAATCTCGCGATCTTCGTGTCGCAGTCCGGCGAGACCGCGGACACGCTCGCCTCGCTGCGCTACGCCAAGGAGCACGGCCAGCACGTCGTCTCGATCGTCAATGTGCCGACCTCGACCATCGCGCGCGAGAGCGACGTGGTGATGCCGACGCTGGCCGGTCCCGAGATCGGCGTCGCCTCGACCAAGGCGTTCACCTGCCAGCTCGCGGTGCTGGCCTGCCTCGCGATCGCCGCCGGCCGCGCCCGCGGCGTGCTCTCGCGCGAGGACGAGCAGGCGCTGGTGCGCGCGCTGATCGAGACGCCGCGCCACATGGCCGAGGCGCTGGCGCTCGAGCCGCAGATCGAGGAGCTCGCGCACACGCTGGCGAAGTGCAAGGACGCGCTCTATCTCGGCCGCGGCACCAGCTATCCGATCGCGCTCGAAGGCGCGCTCAAGCTCAAGGAAATCTCCTATATCCACGCCGAGGGCTATGCCGCGGGCGAGCTCAAGCACGGGCCGATCGCGCTGATCGACGAGACCGTGCCGGTGGTGGTGATCGCGCCCTACGACCAAGGCTTCGAGAAGACCAAGTCGAACCTGCACGACATGGTCGAGCTGTCGCGGCGCGCCTACCGGCCGGCGGCGGTGTTCGAGAAGACCGTCTCCAACATGCAGGAGGTCGCCGCGCGCGGCGGCCGCATCATCCTGATCTCGGACCCGAAGGGTGTTGCGGAAGCGGCGACGGAATCGCTGGTCACGCTGACCATGCCGGAAATGCCGCTGACCGTGACGCCGCTCGTCTACGCGATCCCGATCCAGCTCATCGCCTATCACACCGCCGCGACGATGGGCACCGACGTCGACCAGCCGCGCAATCTCGCGAAATCGGTGACGGTGGAATAGACTGTCGCCATGCAGCAGCCCGAGCCCGCTTCGCCGGAACAGGAACCGCCGCTCGTCCTGGAGGCGCAGATCAAGCCGGCGCATACCGGGATCGCCGGCCGCATCCGCAACTATTTCCTCACCGGGCTGATCGTCGCCGGGCCGATCTTCGTCACCAGCTATCTGATCTGGTGGTTCATCAACTGGGTCGACGACCTGGTGCGGCCGTTCATGCCGCCGGCGCTGCGGCTCGAGACCTACTGGCCGGTGCATGTGCCCGGCACCGGGCTGATCATCGCCGTGCTGGCGCTGACGCTGCTCGGCTTCCTCACCGCCAACCTGGTCGGCCGCACGCTGGTCGAGTTCGGCGAGCGCATCGTGGTGCGGATGCCGGTGGTGCGGCCGATCTACCGCACCATGAAGCAGATTTTCGAGACGCTGTTCTCGAAGTCGGGCTCGAGCTTCCGCCAGGTGGCGCTGGTCGAGTTCCCATCGCCGGGCATGTGGTCGCTGGTGTTCCTGTCGCAGCCGCCGGCGGCCGACGTGGTCGCCGGCCTGCCCGAGGGCGAGCACGTCTCGGCGTTCCTGCCGTGCTCGCCGAACCCGACCACCGGCTTTTATTTCTATGTGCCGCGCAAGGTGATCGTGCCGATCGACCTGCCGGTCGAGGCGGCGATGACGCTGCTGATGTCGGCCGGCATGGCCGGCGGCAGCGGCAGCGGCAGCGCCAACGGCGACCAGGCGAGGCTCGCCGCGCTGGCGGCGCAGGCGCGCAGCGCCAATGCGCGCACCGCGCCGGCGGGCGAACCGCCGCGCTGACCGGCGGCTCGGACGGGCGGTCCGTTAGCACGGCCGAGGCGCCGCGGAATCCCGGCCGATCATCATTTCCTTGGTTCGTTGTCTTCCGCCGGTTCGGTCCGCCCGCGCGTCATGCACTGTCGCGGTCGCACCGGCTCTTCCCTGAATTCGCGTCGCCGCTGAAGGCCGCCTCACCAGCCGGCTCGGCGTGACGGTGACGGTCGCGGCGAGCAGCGACGAGCTGTCCCTTTGAAGGGAAGGAGAAGGAACCGTCCCATGCCGCACTTTGCTATTGCGAATGACTTGCAATTGCGATTTAGTTGCGAGTGAGTTGCAATAGCGAGGACTGGAGGCGGCATGCGGACGCAGGGGCGAGCGGGCGGGCGAGTGGACGGGCAAAGCCACGGGCAAGGGCAAGGGCAAGCGCAACGACCGCGTCACGGCGGCCGGCGAAGATCGAGACGAGGGATTTGGACGGTCGTGCTGGGCGGCAGCGTCGCGCTAGCGGCCGGCGACGACGCCGCGGCGCAGACCGAGCTGCCCGAGATCGTGGTGCAGTCGGCGAGCCCGGTGGCCTCCGGCGACCCGAATTTCACCTCGGTCACCACCGTGTCGGAGCAGGAACTGACCGGCCATGCCGCGGCCTCGCTCGGCGATGCGCTCGCGACCAAGCCCGGCCTGTCGCAGACCTCGTTCGCGCCCGCCGCGAGCCGCCCGGTGATCCGCGGGCTCGGCGGCTTTCGCGTGCGCACGCAGGAGAACGGCATCGGCTCCCACGACATGGCCAATCTCGGCGAGGACCATGCGGTGGCGATCGATCCGCTGCTCGCCGGGCAGGTCGAGGTGATCCGCGGTCCCGGCGTGCTGCGCTATGGCTCGCAGGCGATCGGCGGCGTGGTCAGCGCCAGCAACGGCCGCATCCCGACGCAGGCGCCGGCCAACGGCGTGCGCTTCGAATCCCGCGGCGGCTTCGGCAGCGTCAGCAACGGCCGGGACGGCGCGGCGCTGCTCGAGGCGGGCGGCAGCGACTTCGTGCTGCATGTCGACGGCATGCGCCGCGTCAGCGACGACTACCGCATTCCCGGCGGCCGGCAGGCGAATTCCAGCCTCGACATGCAGGGCCATGCGGTCGGCCTCTCGCATCTGTTCGACGACGGCTTCGTCGGCGTCGCCTACCAGTCGTCGCAGATGACCTATTTCATTCCCGGCATCGCCTCGGCGGCGGAGAAGAACCACATCGACCTGTGGCAGGACAAATGGACGAGTCGCGGCGAGTGGCGGCTCGGCGCGCACGGGCTCGACGCGATCCGCTACTGGTTCGGCGCCACGGACTATCGCCACCACGAGGTCAATGTGGTGGGCGGCGTCAATGTCATCGGCTCGGTGTTCAAGAATCGCGAGCTGGAAAGCCGCCTCGAGGTCACGCATCTACCGGTCGAGACCGGGCTCGGCGAGCTGCGCGGCGCGTTCGGCGTGCAATGGGGCGACCGCAGGCTGTCGGCGGTGAAGACGACCGGCGTGCTGCTGGCGCCGGCGCAGGTCGCGAGCGCTGCGGCGTTCCTGTTCGAGGAGCTGAAGCTCGACGACACGCTGAAGGTCCAGGCGGCCGCGCGCATCGACCGTGTTGCGGTGGATGGCACCGGCGCGCTGTTTCCCGCCACCTTCCTGCCGCCGCCGAACGTGCCGGCGGAGTTCGGCGTCAACCGGCTGTACCAGCCGCTGAGCGCCAGCGTCGGCATGCTCTATACCCTGCCGGCCGACATCGTCGCGCGCGTTACCGCCCAGCATGTCGAGCGCGCGCCGGACGCGATCGAGCTGTTCTATAAGGGGCCGCACGACACGCCGCGCACCTTCGAGATCGGCGACCCGAACATGCGGCTCGAAAAGGCCAATACCGTGGAGCTCGGCTTCAAGCGCGCCCACGGCGATTTCCGGTTCGACGTGTCCGCCTATCACACCCGGTTCACCGATTTCATCTTCAAGAATTTCACCGGGGTGAAATGCGCCGACACCTTCGCCTCGTGCGGCACGCCCGGCGCGACCTTCGACCAGATCATCTATTCGCAGCGCAACGCCCGCTTCATCGGCGCCGAGGTGCAGGCGGAGTACGACG
>Ga0180222_1001134_pt1 | contig 30619 bp, 30 predicted proteins | sample eDN5th37CKraftOP_FD_151336 | JGI IMG/M metagenome (GOLD analysis project Ga0180222, IMG submission 151336) | Enriched Organic Plus compost microbial communities from Emeryville, California, USA - eDNA 5th pass 37_C Kraft OP (version 2) (version 2) ...
CGTCTCTCATGAACGAAGCAGAGCGTATCAGAACGATCCGCAAAAAATGCCGCGGGGTAGAGCAGCCCGGTAGCTCGTCAGGCTCATAACCTGAAGGCCGCAGGTTCAAATCCTGCCCCCGCAACCAAATAGAACCAAAAACATCTATATAAATCAGCATCCTACACACAGCGCGCCAAACGGCGCGCTTCTTGCATTTGTAGGGAAAGCACCCGAGCCAAGAGCCGTTATTAAGCAATATCAAAAGCTTGACTGAGGTGATGCGCGAAAAGGTTCAAATCGGGGGTAGGGAGGCCCGCAACCAACACACACATCTGGATGGGTGCGGCATTTCGACGGCAAGGAAGCCGCGATCCGGGTCTCATCAACTTGCCCCTTCCTCTGCCTTACACCACGCCGCGCAGCAGCATCTCCCCTCCCAGCATGGCGAGCATGATCAGGAACCAGCGCCTGAAGGTGGCGGGAGCGCGGAAACGCCGATCTGGCGCCATCGTCCTGCCCTGGCCGCGCAGCACTTCAACTCTCCGCAACTTCGGCTTGTGTCGCTTCCGTGCCATTGCGCCCCGTGCTTCAAGGCCGGAACCATCTTTCAGGATGGACCCGTTCAAAGGAGGTGGATCGGTCGCGGACGATTGCATCCCTGCTCCGGGCGCGTTAGTTGCAATGACTACCAGTCGCCATTGCCCGCATTGGAGGGACGATCCCGTGGATATCGCAAACCCGCTTCAGACCCTTATTGCTGACCTGCAGGGCCTGCATTTCAGCGACTACGAATCCCGTGCCTATCTGGGGTTGCTGAAGATCCAACCCGCGACCGCCTATGAGGTGGCCAAGGAAGCTGGGCTTCCCAAGGCGAATGCCTATTCGGTGCTGGAAAGCCTGGTTCGGAAGGAGGCAGTGCAGCCGGTTTCCGAAAGCCCGGTCCGCTATACCGCGACGCCGCCGGACGTGTTGCTGTCGGCCATCGTCGAGACGACCGAGCGGCGCGCGGCCCGGATCAAGGAAGGGATCAGCAAGCTCGGCAATGTGCCGCAGCAGGAATATGTCTGGTCGATGACCGGGGCGCATGCCATCAACTCGCGCATCTCGCAGATGATCGACGCCTCGACCACGCATCTCTGGATCAAGGGGTCGGAGGACAATCTCGAAGGGCATCTCGACCAGCTCGAGGCGGCCGCGCGGCGCGGGGTGGACGTGCTGATCGTGCTGTTCGGCACCAAGGTCGAGCAGTTCTCCTGCGGGGGCCGCATCACGGTCATGCTGCACGAGGGCAACGGCATTCCGGTGGCGATGGCCCCCTATCTGATCAGCATCACCCGCGATTTCGAGGAGGCGCTGGTGGCCGAGTTCGGCAGCCAGCCGCACGGTTCCTATACGCGCAACAAGCCCCTGGTGAACATCTTCGACAGCCTGATCCGGCACGAGATCTATTTTTGCGAGATCTTCGCCATCTTCGGCGACGAGATCCAGAACCGCTTCGGCCCGGCCCTGTTCGAGCTGCGGCAGAAATACCTTCCTCCTCCGCAGGTCGAGACGCTTCGCAAGCTGATCGGCGTTGGGGGCGACGCGAACCCCTGAGGCCCGCGCCGCATTGGATCGGGACGCCGGGTGCCCGCCGTTACCCGCAAGCGCCGCGCATGGCGGATGACCGGTGGTCGTCCTGTCTGTTGCGCGGCGGCCCTGGCGGATTTCCTGCAGGCCGATCCGCTTTCCGGCACGTCGCGGATGGCGGGACGCCGCGGCCAGCGGTCCCGCCCCTGGCGCTATTGCAGCAGGCCCAGATCGGTGAGCGAGGCCCTGAGCAGGTCGCGCTCGGTCGCGAGGAAGGTCATCGTCTCGTCGTGGCCCTTGACGTTTTCGGTCCAGTAATTCTCCGCGACTTCCTTTTTCCAGGCCTCGGTCGCGGCCATCTTCTGTAAGGCATCCTCCCAGAAGGCGATCTGCTCGGGCTCCATGCCTTGCGGGCCGATCACGCCGCGGAACGGGCCATAGACCACGTCATAGCCGAGTTCGGTCCATGTCGGCACATCCGACAGCGCCCCGCCCAGCCGCTCGGGCGCGCTGACCGCCAGGCATTTCACGTCGCCCGACCGGACATATTCCGCAAAGCTCGCGGCGGGGGCGATGGAAAAGTCGATATGCCGGCCAAGAAGCGCCGTCACCGCCTCGGACGCGCCCTTGAAGATCACGGTCTTGGGTTTCATCACGTCGAAGCCCACCGCCCCGGCAAGCTGCGCGAAGGCCACGTGGTTGTGGTTGCCCGGCGTGGTGGCGAAGCCGAAGCGGATCGCCTCGGGCTTTTCCTTCAGCGCCGCGACCAGATCCGCGGCGGTTTCCAGGTCGCTGTCGGCATGGACGGCAAAGCAGAGATATTCCGAAACCAGCGTCGCGATGGGGGTCAGGGCCTCGAAGGTCATGGGCGAGGTGCCCCGCAACTCGTCGGTCAGGATGTTGGGCGAGATGATCGAGATATAGTGCATGTCGCCCGGATGCCGGTTCATCGAGGCAAGGCCGACCGCCCCGCCGGCGCCGGGCTGGTTGATGACGTTGATCGGCTGGCCGACGATGCCGTCCTCCAGCACGCGCTCGATCGCTCGGGCGGTGCGGTCGAAGCCGCCGCCGGGCGAGGCGCCCACGATGATCTCGATCACGCGAGTCGGCTCGGCAGCCTGTGCGGCGGCGGCACTTGTGGCCACGGCCAGGGCCATTGCAACGATGCGGCTGAATGCAGCCATGGTGTCCTCCTATTGGGTTTGCGGTCTTTTTTCCTTTTTCGCAGCGCGCCGAAGCGCACGGTTCCGCGGGCTCATCAGCCGGGTGGCGGGCAGGATCGCCGCCAGCAGCACAAGAAGCGCGCTGAGGCCAAGGAACACCGCCGCGATGCCGCTGGGCACCAGCCCGGCCGGATCGCCGTCCGACAGGGAAAGCGCCTGGCGCAGCGATTGTTCCAGGCCGCCGCCCAGGGCGACCGCCAGCACCAGCGGGGCCAGCGGCACCTGCGCGCTGCGCAGCAGGAAGCCGATGACGCCGAAGACCAGCGCCACCTGGATGTCGAAGACGTTGTTGTTCAGCGAATAGGCCCCGGTGACGGCCAGCAGCAGGATGATCGCGTTGAGCGGCGCGCCGGGCATCATCAGCATCCGCACGAAGATGCCGATGAACGGAATGTTGAGGATCACGAGCACCACGTTCGCGACATAGAGGCTGCCGATGATGCCCCAGACCAGGTCGGGATTTTCGGTGAAGAGATGCGGGCCCGGCTGGATGCCGAAGATCATCAGCGCCCCCAGCAGGATCGCCGTCGCCGACGATCCGGGCAGGCCTAGGGTGAAAAGCGGGATCAGCGCGCCGCCGACGCTGGCATTGTTGGCGGCCTCGGGGCCGGCCACGCCCTCGATCGCGCCCTTGCCGAATTCTTCGGGGTGGCGGCTCGACCGGCGCTCGGCGGCATAGGAAAGAAGCGTCGCCACCGCCCCGCCCGCGCCCGGCACGACCCCCACCATGAAGCCGATGACCGAGCCGCGCAGGAAGGAAAAGCGGCAGCGCTTCCATTCGGAGGGCTCCATCCACAGCCGTCCGACCGTCTCGACCTTGCCCCAGCGCCGGGCCATGATCTCCTGGATGTTGGTAAAGACCTCGGAGATGCCGAAAAGGCCGATGATGACCGCGATGAGGCTGATCCCGTCGAAAAGGTTCGGCGAGTTCATGGTAAAGCGCGCCGCGCCGCTTTGCAGGTCGATGCCGACGGTGGCGATCATCAGGCCGATCACGATGGCCATGAGCCCCTTGACGGCCGCGCCCTGCATCAGCGTGGCGGTCGCGATCAGCGCAAAGGTCATCAGCGCGAAATATTCTGCAGGCCCGAAGCGCAGGGCGAAGCGTGCGATGGGCTCGGCCAGGAAGGTAAGCCCGACAAGCCCGACGCTTCCCCCAATGAACGAGGCGACGGCGGCGCAGAAAAGCGCGGCACCCCCGCGCCCGCGCCGCGCCATCGGGTTGCCGTCGAGCATGGTGATGACCGACGAGACGTCGCCCGGCGTGTTGAGCAGGATCGACGAGATCGAGCCCCCGTACATCGAGCCGAAATAGATGCCGCAAAGCATGATCATGCCGCCCGTTGGGTCGAGCCCGTAGGTCAGCGGCAGCAGCAGCGCGATGCCGGTCGAGGGGCCGAGGCCGGGCAGCATCCCGATCCAGGTGCCCACGAACGCCCCGATCAGGACATAGACGAAGTTCCAGCCGGAAAAAGCGGTGGCGATGCCCGTGGCAAGAAAGGCGATGGTGTCCATCAGAAGATCCTCCCCAGCATGGTTGGCGGGAAATAGGTCTGCAGAAGCACCGTGAAGACGACATAGAACAGCAGGGTCAGGCCCGCCGCGTATAGCAGCGCAAGGCGCAACGGCTCGCGCAGCGTCAGCAGGAAGCCCAGGAACAGCAGGAAGCTTGTCGCCGCATAGCCGACGACCGGCAAGAGCAGGATGAAGCCCAGGACCAGCGCCGCGCAGATCGCGATGGCGACAAGGGTCGCAAGCGGCGTGGCCGGCGCCTGCCGGGCCGAGGGCTGCACCAGCGTGATGATCGAGAACAGGATCAGCAGCGCGCCGAGGATCTGCGGAAAGGCCCGTGGTCCCAGCGGGTCGCCGAAACTGCCCTGCGCAATGCCGAGGGAAGCCGAGAGATAGAGCCCGGCCACGGCGATGCAGATCAGGGCAACCACCCTGTCGATGCCAAGAACATGTCTCATGGTCTTCTCCCTTCGTCCTGCGCCGCCAGGGGCTCGGCCAGGAAGGCGATATGCCGATCCCAGCCGCTGTCCTGGTCGGGGCAATCGATGCGATAATGGGCGCCGCGGGATTCCGTCCGCGTGCCGCTTGCCTGGAGGATCAGGCGCGAAAGCACATACATGGCGTCGAGCGAGAAGCCTTCGACCGGCCCCGCCCCGGCCAGCGCCGCCTCGACCAGGGGGGCGAGGGCGGCATGGCGGGCCAGCGCCCGCTCGACCGCGGCGCCGGTCCGCTCGATCCCCGCCCCTTCGACGAGGATCGCCCGGATCTCGGCCTTCAGCGCCGCGTGGTCCCTTGCGGCTGCGGCCCCGCCGGGCAGCCGGATGCCGATCATGTCGGACCGGGGCCGGCCGTTCGGGCGCCGCGGATCCTCGGCGATCAGGCAACGCACCATCCGCTGCGGAAAGTCGAAGCGCAAGGGCCGCGGGCCGGCCGTGCGGGCATGGTCCGCCGCGCTGCGGCCGGCGCGGATGCCAAAGACCGCGGCTTCCGTCAGCCCGTTGCTGTTCAGCCGCGTCGCGCCGTGAAGGCCGGCGGTGATCTCGCCCGCCGCGAAAAGCCCCGGTACGGCGGTGCGCCCGTTGATGTCGGCCACGACGCCGCCCATGGCAAAATGCACATCGGGCGCCACCTCGACGCGCTCGCGATAGGGGTCGATGCCGACCTTCGCGATCGCCCGCAGGAAACGGCCGGAAACCTGCGCCACCGCCTCGCGGTCGGTTTCGAAAATATCCACCCAGACGGCGCCGTGTTCCGTGCCGCGCCCCTCGCTCACCTCGCGGAAAATCGCCCGCGAAAGCACGTCGCGGGTCGCCGCCTCCATCCGCCCAGGGTCGTAGCGGTGCATGAACCGCTCGCCCCTGGCATTCAGCAGCTTGACGCCGGGCTGGGCCATCAGCCCGCCGCCCGTGCTGGTGCCCCGCACCTGCGGCGGCCAAGCAAGCGAGGTGGGGGTGAACTGCACGAATTCCAGGTCGGTCAGCACCGCCCCGGCCTTCAGCGCCAGGTAATAGCCGCTGCCGTCCGCCAGGTCGTGGTTGCTGGTGACTGGAAAGATCCGTCCCATGCCGCCGCAGGCCAGCAGCACCGCCCCCGCCTCGATCGCAAGCCAGCCGTCGGGACCATGGCAGAGCAGCCCCGCCGCCGCCCCCTCCGCGTCCTTCAGCACTTCGATGGCGGTGGTATGGCCGACAAGCCTTATCCCCGCCTCGGTCGCGCGTTCGATAAGCGTCGTCATCAGCCCGACCGCCCCCCCGCCCTCGCAGCGGACCGAGCGCGCGCGGGAATGTCCGGGGGCGGGGTAAAGGGCAAGGTCGCCGTCCTTCCGGTGGAAGGCCACGCCGAGCGACTCGAGCTTGCGGATCGCGGGCCCGGCCTCGGCCACGAAGGTCCGGGCAATATCGTCAAAGGCAAGGCCGCGGGCCGTCCGGCGGATGTCCTGCAAATGCAGTTCGGGCGTATCCTCGGGGTCCACGCCCGTCACCGCCGCAAGGCCGCCGCTCGCAAGCCAGCTGTTGGCGGACTTGCCGATCTCGCCCTGGGCGACCAGCGTCACGGTCGCGCCGGTTTCGCGTGCGGTAATGGCGGCAAGCAGCCCTGCAAGGCCCGAGCCCACCACCACGACGTCGGCGCTTGCACGCGCCGCTTCGGTTATCACCACGTTTTCCTCCCCGATCTTTGGCCGGCCTCCCCGCCGGCGCTTGGTTGTCGCGCCTAAACCTCCAGTCCTGCGCGCAGTTCCTCGATCCTTGCGCGTGGGGCGAACAGGTCGCCCGCCATCAGCAGCCGCGCCGTTCGCTCGACTGCGGCGCTTTCGATGCGCCAGCCGTCCGCGGTCCGCGCCACCTGGGCCGAGACGGTCAGCACGCCCGCCGGATGGCCAAGCCGGGTCCGGTCGTCCCCGGCGCGGCACAGTTCCTGAACGATGCTTCCCGGCAGGCGGCTGGCCACCGCCGAGCAGACCGCCCCGGTCACGGCAAGCGTGTTGTGCGGCTTCTGCATGGCCAGTTGCCGGACGCAGACATCCATGCTTTCGGCGCTCACCGGACCATCCTGCGCGGCATAATCCTGCGGCGGGCCGACCATGATGACGCGCGGAATGTTGGGCGAGCGAAGCGTCGCCTCTTCGGGCCGGTCCACGAGGCCAAGGACGGTCGCCGCCCAGCCCCTGATCGCCTCCAGGTCGGCCATCAGGGCGGGATTGGCGCTGATCTCTGCGGGGCTTTGGGCACCCGTCGCCCCCAATGCCCTGGCCGGGACGAAGACGAAGGGCGTCGCCGCATCCACGAAAGACACCGGCACCTCGCGTTCGCCCAGCCGGACCATGTCGCGGACCGATCCGGTGGGCAGCAGTCTGCCGCTGACCGCGCCCGCGCAATCGCCGAAATCAAGCGCGATGGCCGAGCCGGTGCCGGGCACGCCCGGTATGCGCGCCTCTCCCTCGATGCAGGGGCGGCCCTTTTCGACGCGAAAGCGCGCGGTGACGACCTGGCCCGTGTTCGTGGTGTGGATCCGCACCGACATCTCGGGCTCCCGCGGGGCGATCATGCCGCGCAATACCGCGAAGGGGCCGACCGCGGCCAACATGTTGCCGCAATTGCCGCCCGCGCTGACCATCGGCCGGTCGATGCCCACCTGCAGGAAGGTATAGTCGAGGTCCGCGTCGGGGCGGGCCGAGCGGCCGACGACCGCCGCCTTGCTGGTCAGCGGGTCGGCGCCGCCGATTCCGTCGATCTGGCGGCGGTCGGGCGAGCCGTAGCAGGCCAGCAGGAGCGCGTCGCGCTCCTGCCGGTCCGCAGGAAGATCCTCCTGCAGGAAGAAGGCCCCCCGGCTCGATCCGCCCCGCATGAAAAGGGCGCGGACCGAGACCTGTTGCGGATCGCTTATCGCGCCCGCCGCTTCTTGTGCGGAAACCTGGGGCATGGCCGCCTCAGGCTGCCCGCAGCGCGGGCTTGCGGTCGGGTGCGACCGTAAGCGCGGGTATGACGCCCGCATCGCTTTCGGTCTCCAGCGCCATCAGGCGGCGGCTGATGTCCGCGATCCTGTCCTCGTCCAGCACCAGCCCCGCGGTGGTCAGGAACTTGCGCTCCAACTCCTCCGCGGTCAGCGGGTTGGTGGGCTCGCCGCGCGGCTCGTCGCTGCGGTGGACAAGGCTGCGCCCGTCCTTCAGCCCCAGCGTCACCACCGCCTGCCGGCCGCCCACGCCGAAATCGGGCTCGGCCTCCAGCACTACCCTGGCCGCGAGGTCGTGGATCGACTGGTCGGCATAGCCGTCCCAATAGTCGCGCAGCCCGTTTCCGCCCCGCGCCAGCGCCAGCGCCACGCCGAACTGGGTGCTGCCCATCGCCGCGTTCAGGCTGGGGCAGGGGAACTTCGACGCCTGCCGGATGGCAAGGCCGCTCATCTTCACCGTGATCGTGTCGATCTCGTCCAGCGTGATCCCCTCGTCATGGAAAAGCTGCGCGAGGTCGATCGGGCCATGCGCGTAGCGGCAGGCGGCATGGGGCTTGAAGCCCACCTCCATGATCGCGAACTCGGTGCCGAACCCGTCGAGCAGGTCCGAGGCGCGGACGCTGTCGGTGAAGGCGTTGAGGAAGCCCTCCTTCGATTCCAGCGCCTTTTTCGGCCCCGTGAAGCCGCGACGCGCCATGACCCCGGCCAGCACGCCGTTGAAGGCGCCCTTGCCGGGACCAAAGGGCTTGGCCATGCAGGGATCGTCCAGATAGGACTGGATGCCGCTCGACTGCATCGCGGCCAGGCCGATGGCATTGGCGATGCCTTCCTCGTCGCAGCCCAGGAGGCGGGCGGTGATGACGGCCGCACCCATTAGCGAAACGGTCGAGGTGGTGTGATAGCCGCGATGGCGGTGGCCGGGGTTGATCGCCTTGGCGACCCGGATCGCGATCTCGTAGCCCGCGACGACCGCGGCGACCAGATCCTCGCCCTTCGCGTGGCTGACCTCGGCCGCGGCAAAGGCCGCGGGGATAAGCACCGATCCGGCCTTGATCAGGCCCGAGCCATGCGCGTCGTCGAGTTCCACCCCGTGCCCCATCGCGCCGTTGCAAAAGGCGGCCAGCGGCGCCGGCACCTTGTCGCCATAGCCGACGATCGTGCTTTCGGGCTTGCCGCCCCATTCCTGCACGAGCTGCGTGATGGCGATCGCCGCCTCGCTGATGGCCGAGGCGGCGATCTGGTTGCCGACGCCATCGCGGATGATGAGCTTGGCCTTCTGCTGCACCGGGGCCGGCAGGTCTTGATAGCGCAGGTTCGCGGCCAGCTTCGCAAAGCGGCGCGTCAGGTCCTGGAGATCGGCTGTATCGCGGATGTGTTCGTTCATCGGCTCTTCCTTCGATTGAGTGTCTGGCAGGTGAGGGATGTGGTAGTTTCTAGCGCTGCGGCTATTGGTGGTATGTATAACTACTACCATTTACATCAACCTGTCAACGACGAGCAGCCGTTTTGCCGATCATGGGTCAAGGATTTGAAAAAACTTGGTTTCCAAGCGGCCAGTTCCGGCCCGTATCCGGGTTGTCGAACATTCTTGCGCTTTTAGGTGGTAGTAACTACAACCATTAAAGGGAATCAGGAGGCCCATGTGCGACCGTTCCATCCTCGGGCCCTTGCCGGGGGCTGGTCCCGGCGGACCATGGCGCGGTCGCGGGGGCACGGGCTTGGGGAATATCGCAAGATGCAACATCAGATGCCGGGCGAGCCCGCGACTTCGGTGGAGGGGGTGACGCCGCTCAAGCTGTTCCTCGGCTTCGCCTCCATCGGCTTCGTGGGCTTCGGGGGCGTGATGCCCTGGGTGCGATGGCTGGTGGTGGACCGCAAGAGCTGGTGCAGCGCCGAGGAGTTCGACAATCTCTTCGCCTTGGCGAGCTTCCTGCCGGGCGGCAACGTGCTGGGCGTGTCGGTGATGGTGGGCGGACGGCTTGCCGGGCGGCGAGGCTCGCTTGCGGCGGTGCTGGGGCTCGTGGCGCCGCCGGCCGTGCTTGTCTGCCTCATGGCCGAACTCTATCGCCGGCACCAGCATCTCGAGGCGGTGCAGGGCATGATCGGCGCGCTGGCCTCGGCGGCGGCCGGGCTGATCGTGGCCATGGGGCTGCGCATGGTCTGGCCGATGCGGCGCAGCCCGCGGGCCCTGGCAATCGTCCTGGTGGTCGTGGTCGCGGCCGGGCTCCTGCGGCTGCCGCTGGTCTGGATCCTCCTGACGATCCTGCCGGCCAGCCTGCTTGCCGCCCGCCTGGTCGCAAGGTGACGGCCGATGGAGAATCCCGTCGCCCTGCTGACGCTGAAGATCCTTTTCCTTTCCTGCATCGCGGTCGGGGGCTTCATCGCGACGGTGCCGGAACTGAACCGCTTTGCCGTGCAGGTGCAGGGCTGGATGAGTGACGGGACATTCGCCACGCTCTTTGCCCTGTCCCAAGCCTCGCCCGGCCCCAACCTGATCATCGCGACTCTCGTCGGATGGGAGGTCGCGGGCTTTGCGGGCGCCGTGCTGGCGACGGCCGCGACCTGCCTGCCGACGCTGGTGATCGCCTATCAGGCGATGCGTTTGCGCGCCCATCACGGCCGCGCCCGCTGGTTCTTGCTGGTGGAGCGGGCGATCCTTCCGATCGCGGTCGGGCTGATCCTTGCCACCGCGATCCTGCTGACCGCCTCTGCTTCGGGTGCCGCGCCGCCGAAGCTGGCGCTGACCGCGCTGACGGCGGTCTTCCTGCTGGCTACCCGCCGCAGCCCGCTGGTCCCCCTGGCGATAGCCGCGGTGCTGGGCGGCGCGGGGTGGGTCTGACGGGGCCCGGCACCGCGCCGCCGCGCCGGCGGGGCAGGGGGCGCGGCCCTACTGGCCGCGTTCGCCCTTCATGGCGCGGTCGACCTCGGCCGAAAGGATCTCGGTGACCTCCTGCCGGTAGCGCCCGAGCCGCTGGTCCAGCGGGTCGCGCGGATGGGGCAGGTCGATCCTGACATCGGCCACGATCCGCGAGGGCCGCGCGCCAAGGATCAGCACCCGGTCGGCCATTAGCGTCGCCTCCTGCACCGAATGGGTCACCATCAGGATGGTCTTGCTGGCCGCGATCCACAGATCCTGCAGATCCTTCATGACATAGTTCTTCGTCTGCACGTCCAGCGCCCCGAAAGGCTCGTCGAGCAGCAGGATGTCGGGTTCGCAGGTCAGCGCGCGCGCGATCGCCACCCGTTGCTTCATGCCACCCGAAAGCGTGGCGGGATAGGCGTTCTCGAACCCGCCGAGGCCGGTGAGGCGGATCCATTTCCGCGCCCGCTCCTCGGCTTCGGCCCGCGGCAGGCCGGCGATCTCGGGGCCCAGCGTGATGTTGCGCAGGACGGTGCGCCAGGGGAACAGCACGAATTCCTGGAACACGATGCCCCGGTCGGGCCCCGGCTTCACGATGGGCTTGCCGTCCACCTTCAGCACGCCCGAGGTGGTCTTCAGAAAGCCCGCGATCGCATAGAGCAGCGTGGACTTGCCGCAGCCCGAGGGGCCGATGATCGACACGAATTCGCGTTCGCGGATCACCGTGGTGAAATCCTCGACGGCGACGATGCTGCCAAAGCGGATGCCGGCGCCCTCGGCGGTGATTTTCGGCTTTGGGGCCAAGGTCGCGGTTTCGCCCACCGGATCGGACAGGATTTTCTCAACGTTCGACATTGACGCCCCATTTTTCAATCGTTCGCTTTTCCAAGGCGCCGATGACGCCCCGCTCGATCAAAAGCCCCATGACCGAGATCGTCAGGATCCCGCCGTAGATGCTTTTCATGTCCATGTATTCCTGCGCGTCGTAGATCATGAAGCCGAGCCCGTGAGAGCTGGCAGCCAGCATCTCGGCCGCGATCAGGGCACGCCAGGCATAGCCCACACCCAGCTTCAACCCGGTGATGAGATAGGGCAGGATGCCGGGCAGGACGACATAGCGCAAAGTCTGGAGGCGCGAGGCGCCCATGGAGGCCGCGACCCAGTAGACCTTGCGCGTCATCATCTCGATGCCGGTCACGACGTTGTAGATGATCTCGAAGCTGGCCGCGATGAAGACCACCGTGATCGTGGTGCGGTTGTCGATGCCGAAGACCAGCAGCAGCACGGGCGTCCAGGCCAGGGTCGGGATCGGCATCAGCGCGCTGATGATCGGCTTGAAGACCGCCCGGCCCCAGCCGGTCAGGCCGATGGCAAGTCCGATGATCGTACCCAGCACGAGCGCAAGTCCCACCCCGGCGAGCAGCCGGTAGAGGCTCAGCGCGATGTCGAGCAGGATGCCATAGGGCGGATCGCCGTTCGGCCCCGCCGAGATCCAGAGCGCCGCGAAGATCGCGCTGGGCGGCGGGAAAAGGAAGGCGCTGATCGCGCCGGTGCGGGCCGCAATCTCCCACAGGCCGAAGAGAACCCCCAGCGACACCACCGGCCGGATCAGTTTCATGGGGGGCAACGGCAGGCGCCGGCGCGGAATCTCGGCGGTGTCCAGGGTCATTGGCGGCCTCCGGTCTGGGCGTCGCGGGCATACCAGCGATGGATGGTGGCGTGTTCCAGCGTGCCGAACAGGACATGCTCGATCAGCATGCCGATCGCGGCCAGGCAGACGACGCCCACGAACATGGTGCTGACGTCCATGTAGGAGCGGGCGGCAAAGATCATGTAGCCCAGCCCGCTGGTCAGCGCGGCAAGCATCTCGGCCGCGACCAGCGTCCGCCAGGAATGGGCCATGCCCAGCTTGAAGCCGGTGATGAGCGCTGGCAGGGACGAGGGGATCAGCACGCGGCGCAGGACGTCAAGACCGCTGCCGCCCATCGAGCGGACGACCCAGACGGGCTGCCTTCCGCAGGCGCGCACGCCCTGCATGGTGCTGTAGAGGACCGGAAACACCGCGCCGAGGAAGCAGACGATCACGATGGTCAGATCGCCCGGCCCGAACAGCACCAGCAGGATCGGCGTCCAGGCGACGGCCGGCAGCGGCAGCATCAGGCTCAGGATCGGGCTGACCCAGAGCTGGGCCTCCTCGCTCAGCCCGAGCAGGAAGCCCAGCGGCACGCCCACCGCCACCGCCAGGGCGAAGGCGATGAGCGCGCGCCTGAGGCTTGCCAGGATATGACCGAAGAGGACCGCGCGCTCTCCCGTTAGGCCGAGCAGTTCGACCGCGCGGGCAAGGATGGTGCTGGGCGCAGGCAGGATGCCCGCCTGGGCAAGGCCGGTGCGCACCGCCAGTTCCCAGACCAGCAGCAGGCCCAGGATTGGCAGCAGGAACCGTATCACGCGCAGGGCGCGATCCAGGATTTGGAAGCCGATGGGCATGGGTCTGTCCTCTCCGGGGACGGGTCAGTGGGTAGCGGAGCGGGTCAGTTCGACCGCCTGCTCGTAAAGATCCTGCCGCACGAAAGAGCCGAAGTCGGGCACCTCGGGGATCTTGCCGGCCGCCTTCATCGCCTCGGCGACCGGAACGAGTTCGGCCACCATCTCGTCGGTCACGGCGCGATCCACGCTGATCCGGGTAAAGGCCGTCTCGAGCGCCGCGGCCGGCACCGCGATCCCGCCCTTCGCGATCTGTTCGGCGGCGAGTTTCCCCGCCTCGGCCGGATCGGCCTCGATGAAGCGCGCCGCGTCGATGGTCGAGGCCAGGAACTTGACGATGGTCTCGGGATTGGCGTCGGTGAAGCTGCGGCTGGCGAGCAGGAAGTTCGGGCTTTCGTTCACGCCCTTGAGAGAGACGAGCCGCTTGACGTTGCCCATCTCCTCGGCGATGGCCACGAAGGGCTCCCACATCACCGCGCCGTCCACGAGCTTTTGCTCGACCGCGGCGCGCAGGTCGTCGATCTTCATGTTGACGATCTGGAAGTCGGTCTCGCTCATCCCCTGCTGCTGGAGATAGACGAGGAACGTGCCGTAGGTTCCGGTTCCCGTGACGACGCCGAGCTTGCGGCCCTTGAGATCCTGGATGCTGCCGATGTCGGAATCGGCCCGCACCACCACGCTGTAGCGGTCGCCGCCCGATTGCTGGGTGCCTATGATGTAGAAGCTTTCGGGCTGCTGGGCCGCAAGCGTCACCAGCCGCCCCGAGCCGCCATTCGCCACGGCGACCCGGCCGGCGAGGAAGGCTTTCAGCATGTCCCCGCCCGAGGAGAACTGCGTGGCCTTGACCTCGAGCCCGTAGGGCTGGCCCCAGTCGCGGGCGATATAGACCTCGTCGGGCGGCACCTGCTGGACGCCGACCTCCAGCGTCTCGGCCTGTGCCGTTCCGGCGCCACCCGCCGCGAGGCAGGCCAGCATAAGCCCGCCCAGCATCCGCCGGATGCGGCGCAATCCGTCTTTCGCATTTCCCATGATCTCTCCTCCCGTTTTTATGTCGCGCAGCCCGCCCCTCGTCAGGCGGCCTGCAGGCTCAGCGCATGTTGGCCGGCATGCTCTCCCGCCAGCTTGCCGAAGACCGCCCCCGAGGTGAGGCCGGTGCCGCCCGGATAGTTGTGATAGAAGATGCCGCCCACCATCTCGCCGGCGGAATAGAGGCCGGGGATCGGCCTTCCGGCCCGGTCCATCACCTCGCCCCGCTCGGAAACCTTGACACCGCCGAAGGTGAAGGTCACGCCGCATGTGACGGCATAGGCCTCGAAGGGGGCCTGGTCGATGGTGTTAGCCCAGTTGGATTTCGGCACGGCCAGCCCGTCCGTCCCGCGCCCGTCCTTGACCGTGGGATTGAACGGGACCGAGGTGCGGACCGCCGCATTGTAGGCGCGCACCGTTTCGAGAAAGCGGCGCGGATCGACACCGTCGAGCTTCCCGGCCAGTTTCTCGAGCGAGTTGGCAGTCACCTTGGTCACTTCGCGGATCCGGTATTCGTCGCGCAGCATCGGCACCGCCTTCGCGTCGAATACCTGCCAAGCGAACATGCCGGGTTGGCGCAAGACCTCGTGCCCGTATTTCGCATAGGTGTAGTTGCGGAAGTCCGCTCCCTCGTCCACGAACCGCTCGCCATTCGCGTTCACCATGATGCCGAAGGGATAGCTGTGCTTCTGGTAGTTGTCCCCGACGGCCAGGTCGCCGTAGGGGGGCGCGTCGCGGTCCCAGCCCACGGCATGGGCGCCCGACCAGTGGCCGCAGGGCATGGCCCCGGCCTCCAGCGCCATCCTGATGCCGTCGCCCATGTTGAAGCGGGTGCCGCGGACCTTGGCCAGATCCCAGTCCGGCCCAAGGTAGCGGGCGCGCATCTCGGCATTGCTTTCGAAGCCGCCGCAGGCCAGCACGACCGAACGCGCCCGGATCGACCGCCGCCCGGTCGCCGTGCGCACCACGACACCCTTCACCCCGCCGTCGTCGCGCACCAGGTCGACGGCCGGCGTGGAATAGCGGATCTCGATCCCGCCCTTGCGGCAGGCCGCGTGCAGCATCTCGACCAGCCCCGGACCGCCGCCCCAGACCTCGCAGGCCAGCCCGCCCCAGAATCGGAACCTTCCGTCCACCTTGAACGCCTGCCGCCCGAAGCTGAGCTGGAAGCGGACGCCCTGCTCGCGCATCCAGCGCAGCGTGGGCAAGCTGTTGAGTACCAGGATCTCGACCAGTTCGGGGTCCGTGCGGAACTGGGTCATCCGAAACATGTCGTCGAAAAAGGCGCTGGCGCCGTAGCTGCCGAAATCGGTGATCGCCACCAGATCGTCGGGCACGTCGGGAACCAGCTGGCGCAGATCGTCGATCCCGTCATAGACGACGCGCATCGCGCCGGCCGTATAGGTGGAATTGCCGCCGGCCTCGGCCTCGGGGGCGGCTTCCAGCATCAGCACGGTCCGGGCGCCGGCCTCGCGTGCGGCCAGCGCGGCACAAGAGGCGGCATTGCCCGCTCCGACCACGATCACGTCGAAATCGGGCGCTTTTTCGTCGTCGGGTGCCGCGTGCAGGGGCGGGGCATAGGTCATGCGGGGACTTCCTCTTCAGAGAACATCGAATAATCCACACCGCGCCCGATGCCGCGCCGCAGCCCCTCGAGCCGCAGTGCCTGCCCAGGGGCGATATTGGCAAGGCTGACATTGGCGCCGAACCGGCGGATCAGGTCGGCGTGCTGCGCGGGAAAGCGCAGCGGATCGGCTTCGATCAGGATGTCGGCGAACCACGGCTCGCGCGCAAGGCGGTCGAGGATGCCCGCATCGCTCCTGGTCGCCAGCTCGATCTCGGACTGCTCGACGATGAGGTGATGCGCGCCCTTGTCGCGCACGGCGCCGATGATCCCGGCCAGGCGGTCGATATCCAGCGACTCGTCGGGTGTCTTGCGGCCGAATTCGTAGATCACGTCAAAGCCGCGGTCGCGGAACCAGCCGATCCAGCGGTCGCGCTCGGCCGGGTTGAGCCGGATGTAGTTTTCCGAGATCTCGAGCCCCTGGATGCCGAGCCCGCGGAGCAGGGGCACTAACGCCTCCACCTCGCCCTGGCGATGAGCCCATTCGAAGAGGATGCCGCCCGAGAAGGTCGCGACGCCGGCCGCGCCATAGGCCGCGACGATCCGGGCCAGCGGCTCCCGCGGTATCAGCAGGGCGTTCATCGCATAGATCTTGGCGAAGTCGATATAGGGTCCGGCGATAGCCAGCAGATCCTCCACGCCCTGCACCCCGGTCCAGCCTGCGCTGTCGGGGCCGAAATCGATCACGGCAGTCAGCCCGCCGCCCGGCCAGCCCGTGTCGCGCGGAGGAAGGCTGAGCGTCATCGGCCGGCCCCGGCTTGCGGATAGCCGGCGAGGCGGGATGGTCGGCCAAGGAGCAGCCAGGGTTGCATGATTCCCTCCATGCTTAAAATAGTAGCTGTTGCTAATACTATATGCAGCCTTCTATTATCCCAACAAGAAAGATCCTTTTGTTGGCAATAGCTTATTTGGAAGCGGCATGCCGTGCCGGAAGGAACAAGTCCGCGCTCCACGCCGTGAAAGCAAGATTTCGAGGCTGCTTCGATAGTTTGCAGGGTCCGTTCACCCTCGGTCAGCCTGCCGCAGGCCCAGGGGCTGCTTGCCGGCCAGGACCGTCATGCGGGCTGGTTCCGCGACGCCCTGAAAAGGCAGGGGGATCAACTCACCACCTGCCGCGTTACGCGGCGGGGTCTTGCGCTGCCGCGGACACCCTTCCGCCGTCGCCCCTTCTGCCGGATCGGCTGCGCCAAGCGCGCCTGGGGTGCGGGAAAACCAAGATCGCATTCCAGCAGTTGAGCGGTTCTGGCATAAAAATTGTCGACAGTAGCCATTTTGGGTTGCTGCTTGGGTGTTTTCGGCCTAGCTGGATCAAGAACACAACCGTCAACGGGTAAGGAATGCGCACGTCTGTCCTTGCGCCTTGCGTTCTCATCATCGCGGGACTTGCGGGATGGACTGCCTCGGCGCTGAAGTTGCCGCTTGCCTGGGTTCTTGCGCCGATGCTGGTGGTGGCGCTTGCCTCGATGGCGGGCCTGCGGATGCCAGAGATCCGCATGGGGCGGAAAATCGGACAGCTGATCGTCGGCTCGGCCATCGGCCTGACCATGACGCCGCAAGCGGCAGGGATGCTGGTCGCATGGTCGCCTCTTATGGTGCTGACAGCCTTTGTCGCGATCGGCATCACCGGGTTGCTGACGGTGCCCTTTGCCCGGCTGTCGGGGCAGGATACGGCTACCGCCTTTTTCTCGCTGACACCGGGGGGGCTTTCGGAAATGGCCCATGTCGGCGCAGCCGAAGGCGCTAGGACCGAGGTGGTCGCCCTGGCCCAGGCGGTGCGCGTCGCCGTTCTGGTGACGGTTCTGCCGCTTCTTCTGCGCAGTTTCGGTGAGGACGGCGGCCTTCTGTCGCAGGAAGGTCGTCTGGATCTGCCGGTATTCGTCTATGCGGGGGTGCTGCTGACCTGTCTTCTTTCGATCAGGCTGGTGCGCTATATCGGGGCCAACAATCCCTGGATGATCGGCGCGTTGCTGGCGGCAGCGCTGCTGGCCGGGTCGGGCTTGGTGTCGGGGCGCACGCCCTGGATGCCCTTTGCCCTTGGCCAGTATCTGATCGGCATTTCCATCGGCGCCCGGTTTGAACGCGAGCGGATGAAGGGCATCCTGCGCATACTGGGCCTTGCCATGGCAATGGTCCTGGTCCTGTCGCTTGTGCTGGCGGGCTATGCCTGGCTGCTGTCGCGGATCAGCGGGCAGGGGCTTTCCACGACGATCTTGCTGACCTCGCCAGGGGGAATGGCCGAAATGGCGCTGACTGCGACCGCCTTGCATCTGAATGTGATGCTGATCACGGGCTTCCATTTCGTCCGGTCCTTTATCGTCAATGCATATGTGTCGAACTTCTATCGCCTGTTCCTGCGGCTCGGGGTTTTCGGACATATGGAGCAGTTGCTGAGCAGGCTGGCGGGGGAGAAGCGCCGTTGATCGGCGCCGGTCATCTAAGGAGGAGAAGAAGGATGGAGACGAATGGCACCGCGGGCGGGATGCTGTCCGGGCGGGTCGCGCTGGTGACTGGCGGGGTGCGGCGCATCGGACGTTCGATCGCGCTTGCCCTTGCGGGTGCGGGGGCGGATGTGGTGATCAATGCCCGCAGTTCTGCTGAAGAAGCCGAGACGGTTTGCCGCGAGATCGAGGCCATGGGCGTGCGAGCGATGGCGCATCTGGCGGATGTGACGGATGAAGATCAGGTCGCGCGAATGCGGCGGAAGGTGCTGGAGCGATTCGGCCGTCTGGACATTCTGGTCAACAATGCGGCAATCCGGCAAGAGGCGGCGCTGACCGAGATGAGCCTTGCCGAATGGCGCGGCGTGCTGTCGGTGATCCTGGACGGGGCTTTCCTGACCAGCCGCGCGTTCCTGCCTGTGATGGCAGGGCAGGGCTATGGCCGGATCATCAATATCGGCGGGGTCAGTTCCCATACCGGCGCCAGCCGGCGTGCCCATGTCGCCGCGGCCAAGGCCGGGATCGAAGGTTTCACCCGTGCGCTTGCGGTGGAGTTCGCGAATTGCGGCGTTACCGCGAATTGCGTGGTGCCCGGCAAGATTGGCGGCAAGCGTTCGGCCACCTCGGGCGAATCGTTCAGCCTGCATGGCCATGAAGCCCGGCCCATCGTCGGCCGCGAGGGGCGGCCGGAGGATGTCGCCGCCATGGTCCTGACGCTCTGCGGCCCCGCGGGCGGGTTCATCACCGGGCAGTCTCTGCACGTGAACGGCGGTTTGTTCTTGACATGAGCGAGCGTTCTCGCAATCCTAGAATTGTCGACAGGCGACAATTTACTATCGGGGCGCGGGGAGACGCCCAGGGAGGAAATATGAAGCATCATGGAATCCGGGGGCTGCTGGGTGCGGTCGCCTTCGCCACATCTCTTGTGGCTGCACCGCCGGTGCTGGCGGACTATCCCGTCCACACCGTCCGCCTGATCACCCATTCCAGCCCCGGTGGCGGAATGGATGTTTTCCTGCGCAAGATCGGCCAGCATCTCGGCCCGATCATGGGCGTCAATTTCGTCGTCGAGAGCGTGACCGGCAGCGGCGGCGCGGCGGCCATGGCGGCCGTGGTGAACGGCCCGAAGGATGGCAGCGTCTTCTATGGCTCGACGCCGACCCATATCATCACGTCGCTGCTCAGCAATCCGTCTGTGACCTATGAAGAGATGGAGCCGGTGGTCAATCTCTTCAACGATCCGCAGACGGTCTACGTGCTGACCGAAAGCCCCTATCAGACGTTGGGCGATGTCGTGGCCGCCGCAAAGGAAAACCCGTCCAGCGTCGTGGTTTCGGTCTCCACCCCCGGTTCGCTCGACCGTCAGGTGATGGAGGAATTCCAGACCCTCACCGATACCTCGATGATCGTGCTGACCCATGACGGCGGCGGCGATGCGATCCTCAGCGTGCTGAACGGCACCGCCCAGGTCGGCGTCAGCGAGATTGCGGAACTGCGCGGCCAGATCGAGGCGGGGAAGGTGCGCATCATCGCCACCTATACCGACGAGCGCGTGCCGGGGATCGGCGATGTGCCCACCGCCAAGGAGCAGGGCTATGACCTGGTGATCTCGAAGTTCCGCGGCATCGCGGGGGCGAAAGACCTGCCCCCCGAGGTGATCGCCGCCTGGGAGGAGGGCGTGGCAAAGCTGATGGAGGATCCCGAGTTTCGCGCCTGGTATGAGGCCGAGGGCCTGCAGAACGCCTATCAGACCCAGGCCGAGGCGGTCGCCGCGCGCGAGGCGTTCGTGACCTCGCTGCAGGCGTTCTTCGAAAAATTCGACATCAACTGACCGCGGAGGGAAACGACATGCGCAAGGCGACGCTTTCCGTATCGGCAGCCCTGTTCGTCCTGGCGGTAGTCTATTGGCTTGCGGCCGATGCCATTCCCGCAAGCCGTCTTGCGGGGCAGGTGGGGGCCGATGGCCTGCCGAAGCTGCTCGGCCTCGCGCTCGGGGTGCTCTCGCTGCTTCTGGCGGGGCAGACCCTGTTCGAGATGCGCCGCGCCGCCGCCGCAGACGGGGGGGATGACCAGGACAAGGGCGAAGACCGGCTGCCGGGCTCGTGGCGCGAGCATCTGCGCGCGCTCGGGCTGATCGGGATCGGGGTGGGCTATCTCCTCGTGCTGCCCCATCTGGGCTACATGGTCTCGGCCGGATTGCTGTTGGCGGCGGTTGCGACCTATGCCGGGTTGAAGCCATCGCCGGCCACCCTGCTTTTCGCGATCGGAGGCGGCGTCCTCTTCTATCTGATCTTCGTGAAGATCCTGCAGATTCCGCTGCCGGCGGGATTCTGGCCTGGGCTGCTGCGCTGAACGCAGCCCTCCTCTCCACCGTCTGATCGGAAACGTATAATGAATGGACTGACTTACGCATTGACCGCCGTGACCACGCCCTCGACGGTGCTGGCGGCGGCGGGGGGCGTGCTCTGGGGAATTCTCGGAGGGGCCCTGCCGGGGCTTTCGCCATCGATCGCGATGGCGCTTTTGCTGCCCTTCACCTTCGACATGTCGCCGCTGGCGGCGATCATCATGCTGACCGGCGTCTATATCGGGGCGGAGTACGGCGGCTCGATCCCCGCCATTTTGATCCGCACGCCGGGCACCAATGCCGCCGCCGCGACGGTGATCGACGGCTATACCCTGCATCAGCAGGGCCGGGGCGGAGAGGCGCTGGGCCTTTCGCTGGTCGCCGGCACCATCGCCGGGCTGGTCGGGCTGATCTGCCTCGTGCTGCTGACCGCGCCGCTTTCCGCGCTGGCGCTTTATTTCAAGCCGCCCGCCTATTTCGCCCTGGCCTTCCTGGGCCTCAGCATCATTGCGGCCCTGTCCGAGGGATCGCTGGTCAAGGGGCTGATCATGGGGGTGATCGGGCTGATGGTGTCGACGGTCGGGACCGATCCCTTGTCGGGGGTGACGCGCTTTACCTTCGACGAGCCGGATCTTCTGGGCGGCATCGACTATATCTTCGTCATGCTGGGCGTCTTCGCGGTGGCCGAACTGATGTCGAAAGTGGCCGAAAAGGACGGGGGCGACGGCGGCATCACAAAGACCGTGGCGCGGGTGAAGCTGCCAAGCCTGCAGAAGCTGTGGGAGTTGCGGCGCGCCCAGGCCATCGGCACGGCAGTGGGTATCATCGAGGGACCGATCCCCGGTGCGGGCGGCACGGTCGCGGCCTTCCTCTCTTATAACGAGACGAAGCGCTGGTCGAAGACGCCCGAGAAATTCGGCAAGGGCTCGGAGGAGGGCGTCGTCGCGCCCGAAGCTGCGAACAACGCCGTGACGTCCAGCGCGCTGATCCCGACGCTTTCATTCGGCATCCCCGGCTCGAACTCCATGGCGATCCTGCTGGGCGGGCTGCTGATCCACGGCATCCAGCCGGGGCCAATGCTGCTGAGTTCGCGCCCGGATTTGGTCTATGGGCTGTTCGGCGGCCTGTTCATGTCGAACATCTTCATGCTGATCTTTGGCCTTCTGGTCCTTGGTCCGGCGATCTGGCTGGTGAACCGGCCCAAGCCCTACCTGACCGCCGGGATCTTCATGGTCGTGCTGTCGGGGATCTATGTGATCAACCAGAGCCTGTTCGACTTCTGGATCGTGCTGATCGCCGGGATCGTCGGCTACGGGATGCGGCTGCTGAAATTCCCGGTCCTGCCGCTGATCCTGGGCATCGTGCTGGGCTACATGGTGGAATCCAACTATCGCCGCTCGCTTCTGCTGACCAATGGCGAGCATCGCGTGTTCTTCGAGAACCCGCTCAGCCTCGGCCTGCTGATCTGCGCCGGGCTGATCATCGGAATGGCGATCCTGAGCGAAATCCGCCGCTTCCGCCGCTCGGGGGTCGAGGTCCATGGCTGACAACGCAAGGGACCGCCTGGGGGCGGGCGGTCCATCGGTTCAGGGGAAAGGCACAACGATGGGAAAACACATGCGCGTTTCGGCCGGGACGGCAGTCGCGGAACAATTCGCCGCCTGGGCGGCGGGGTTGCGGGCGGCGGATCTTCCCGCCGAGGTCCGGGTCCGCGCGCAAGAGGCGCTGATCGACCATCTCGGCCTCGTCGTCTCGGCGCGGAACGAACCCTATGTCGCGGCCGTTCTCGCCGGGCTCGACAGCCGCGGCACCTGCACCGCCTTTGGCCATGAGGGCGGCCTCGATATGGCCGGGGCGGCGCTCGTGAACGGCACCGCCGCCCATGGCGAGGATTACGACGATACGTTCGAGGGCACGCCCATGCACCCCGGCGCCGCCGTCATTCCGGCGGCCCTGGCGGCGGCAGAGCATTCCAGCGCGGGCGGCGAGGCGGTCCTTTGCGGTATCGTCGCCGGGGCCGAGCTGATGTGCCGCATGGCGATCGTCGCCCCGATGGCACAGCACCAGGCGGGTTTTCACCCGACCGCCGTGGCCGGGGCGATGGGTGCGGCTGCGGCGGTCTCGGTGGTGCTGGGGTTGGATGCGAAGCGGACGACGGATGCGCTTGGCATCGCGGGCAGCATGGCCTCGGGGATCATCGAATATCTCGCCGAGGGCACCTGGACCAAGCGGCTCCACCCCGGCTGGGCGGCGCAAAGTGGAATCCGCGCCGCCCGTTTCGCCCGTGGCGGGTTCAGGGGGCCGCGCACCGTGTTCGAGGGCGAGCATGGATTTTTCCACGCTTTCGGCATCGAAAGCATCCCCCCCGATGTCACCCGCATCACCGACGATCTTGGCCGGCGCTGGCATTTCGCCGACATCGCCTTCAAGCCCTATGCCTGCGGCACCATGGTGCAGCCCTTCATCGATTGCGCCATCGCCCTTGCGCGCGAGGGGCTGGCGGTGTCCGACATCGACAGCATCCTGTGCAAGGTCGGCGAGGGCACGGTTCACCGGCTCTGGGAACCGCTGGCGGAAAAGCGCCGCCCCAGCACCCCCTATTCCGCCAAGTTCAGCGTGCCCTACGGGGTAGCCGTGGGGCTTCTCGACCAGGAGGCGGGGCTCCGCCAGTTCACCGAAGAGCGGATCCGGGATGCCGCGCTGCTCGATCTGACGGGGCGGATCAGCTACGAGATCGACCCCGATGACGAATACCCTCGCAACTACACCGGCACCGTCATCGCCACCCTGAAGGATGGCAGCACGCGCACCGCGCGGCAGCCCCACCTACGCGGCGGGCGCCGCGAGAGGCTTCCGCGAGAAGAGATTGTCGCCAAGTTTCGCGCCAACTGCCGTTTCGGCGGTTGGGACGATGGGCGTACCGAAGCGCTGCTTTCGTCGGCACAATCGCTGTTTATGGCAGAGAATATGGCTATGCTTGCAGGGTTCCGCGGATAGAACGCCGAGGAAGGATCCGGGATTGACACAGGTGATGGAATGACGGGCGCAACCAGGCAGAAAAGCGAAGAATCCGGTCAGCCGGGCACGTCCGGCATCCGGTTCCTGAAGGGCAATTCCCTCAGCGAACTGGTCCGCCACGAGATCGAGGCCATGATCGTTGCCGGTCACTTCGCCCCCAACGAGCGGATCAACGAGATGAGCCTGGCCACCCAGTGCGGCGTCAGCCGTGCTCCGGTGCGCGAGGCATGCCGGGCGCTCGCGGCGGTGGGGTTGCTGGAATATATCCCCAACCGGGGCCTTTTCGTGCGCCAGATGGACGAGGCCGAGTTGCGCGAGGTGGATATCGCGCGCGGCTTCGCCTTCGGCGCCGTCGCCTGGAGCCTGGCGGAAAACGCCACGCCTGCGCAATTGCATGAACTGCGCGGGCATATCCTGGGGATGGACGAGGCGGTCGCCGCCGATGACGTCAGCGCCTATTACCCGCTGAATGTCGCGTTCCACACTGCGCTTTGCGAGATGTGCGGCAATCGCAGGCTGGCCAACACCTATCAGGGTTTCGCGCGCGAACTGCATGTCCAGCGCTTCCGCGGCCTTTCGGCCCCGGCCAGCCTGCACCTGTCGAACCGCGAACATGGCCAGATCGTCGAGGCCATCGCGGCGGGCGACCCGCAGGCGGCCTTCGATGCGGCAAGGGGCCATGTCATGAACGGCTATGCCCGGATCCTCGAACAGCGCCGCGCCATGGAGGAAGGCCAGACCGGGGAGACGGCCGAGGACCCCCCTCCTGAATGATGGACCTGCCCGGCAGTGCCGCGTGCGTGCCGGGCCGCTCCTGCGAATTTGACAACTGAAAGGCTATGAAATGACCGAAGTTTCGGTAACCCGCGATCTTGCGGAATGGATTGTTGCACTCCGCGCCCAGGATATTCCCGACGCCGTCCGGGCCGAGGGGCTGCGCACCTTCGTCAACTGGTTCGGCTGCGCCATCGGGGGGGCGAACCATGTCACCGCAGACCGCGCGATCGCGGCGCTTGCCCCCTTTGCGGGCCAGGCCCAGGCCGGGGTGATCGGCCGCGGGGAAAGGACCGATGTGCTTCATGCCGCGCTGTTCAACGGCATCACCTCGCATGTGCTGGACTATGACGATACCCATCTGAAGACGATCATCCATCCGGCCGGGCCGGTGGCTTCGGCGCTGATGGCGGTGGCCGGATACAGGGCCGTCACGGGCGCCGATCTGCTGGACGCGCTGATCGTCGGTGTCGAGGTTGAGTGCCGCATCGGCAATGCGGTCTATCCGCACCATTACGACCGTGGCTGGCACATCACCGGCACGGCCGGCGTCTTTGGCGCCGCTGCGGCAATGTCCAGGCTGCTGGGGCTGGACGCGGAGCGGACGACCTGGGCGCTCGGGATCGCGGCCACCCAGTCCTCGGGGCTGCGCGAGATGTTCGGGACCATGTGCAAGAGCCTGCATCCCGGACGCGCGGCGCAGAACGGCGCGGCCGCGGCCTTCCTGGCCGAGGCCGGTTTCGACAGCTCGCTGCGCGGCATCGAGGCGCCGCGCGGCTTTGCCAACGTGCTTTCGGACAAGCAGGATTATTCGGAAATCCTCGGCGGCTTGGGCAGCCGCTGGGAAGCCGCGCTGAACAGCTACAAGCCCTTCGCCTGCGGCATCGTGATCCACCCCACCATCGACGGCTGCTGCCAGCTGCGCGAACGGCTGGGCGCGGAAGTGGCCGAAATCGCCTCGGTCGAACTGACCACCCATCCGCTGGTGCTGGAGCTGACCGGCAAACGGACGCCGCGGACCGGGCTGGAGACCAAGTTCAGCGTCTATCATGCCGCGGCGGTCGCGCTGTTGCATGGCGACGGCTCACCCACCGCCTTCACCGACGAGATCGCGCAGGATCCTCGGGTTATCGCCTTGCGCGACAGGGTGACTGCGACGGCGGGCGAGATTGCCGAGGACGAGGTGCGGATCACGCTGGTCATGAAGGACGGGCGGCGGATCGATCATCACGTCGAACATGCGATCGGCAGCGTCGAGCGCCCGCTGACCAACGAGGAGTTGAACGATAAATTCCTGCGCCAGTCGGCCCTAGTCATCGGCGAGGAGCAAAGCCGCAAAGCGCTGGACCTGGCCTGGAAACTGCCGGAGCTGGCTTCTCCGGCCGGGTTGGTCGACGTGACCGTTCCGCATGCGGGCGGCTTCGTCGCCAAGCTCGCTCGGTGAAATATTTCCTTATGCCGGGGGGCGTGCTGGCCTCCCGCATGAATTCGTCCTTGACGGCAGTCCGTGCCTTCAGCTTTTCCCGATTGCCGCGGCATTGATGCTGTGACCGCCCCCCACCAGAAGCCGGCGGGAGGCCCCGGCATCGCTGCGGATCGCGGCCACCATGGTGGTGGCTTCGGCCTGCTGAACCGGTTCCTTGCAGACCTGCCGGATGCGCGGCGCAGCGCCCACCCGGATGCCTCGATGGTCGCGATTGGCCCGCTGGCGGGCACCCTGGTCGAGCCGCACCGGCTGGGCCAGGCCCTGGGCGAGGGCTCGCCGCTGGAACGCTTCGTCCGCCTTGGCGGCAAGACCCTGCTGCTGGGTGCGCCGCTCGATGCCGTGACCGTGCTGCATTATGCCGAGGCCGTCGCCGACATCCCCGGCAAGCGCCGCGTCAGCTATGAGATGCCGATGCCGGGCCCGGATGGCCGGACCATCTGGGAGGCTGCCACGGATTTCGACTCGAACGGCATCCTCGATTGCTTCGCGGTCGAGGGCCGGCCGGACGCGGTCGAGACCATCGCCCGCGCCTATGTCGCGACGGGCCGGCACCGCGAGGGCATGGTCGGCGCCGCGCGCTGCCATCTGTTCGACGCGCAGGATATCGTCGCCTTTGGGGTCGGCTGGCTCGAGCGGCATTTCGGATCGGTAAACCCTTAGATTCGCCGTGCCGGTGCGGCCTGCCCCCATCCCGGGAGCGCTCGTTGCAAACTGTCAGAAAACTGCATATATTACTGACAGGAGATAAAACCCATGCAACGATTGACCGAACAGATTCTGGCGCATGCGGAGCGGCTTCCCGAAGGAGCGCCGCTGACGGCAAAGGGCTTGCTGCATCTCGGCAGCCGGGCGGGAGTGGACCAGGCCTTGTCGCGTCTTGCCGAGCGCGGGCAATTGATCCGCGCCGGCCGGGGGCTTTACCTGCGCCCGGTCACCAGCCGGTTCGGCACCCGCGCGCCTTCGGTGGAACAGACCGTCGAAGCACTGGCGATGCAGCGCGGCGAGGTGATCGTGCCGAACGGTGCGGCGGCCGCGAACGAACTCGGCCTGACCACTCAGGTTCCGGTGCGGTCAGTCTATCTGACCTCGGGGCGCAGCCGGACGATGTTCCTCGGCAAGCAGGTCGTGGAATTGCGACACGCGCCGCGCTGGCAGCTTACTTTGGCCGACAAGCCGGCCGGTCAGGCTGTTCGCGCCCTGGCATGGCTCGGGCCCGAAAAGGCCGATCTGGCGCTGAATGCCCTGAAGCGAAAGCTGCCACCGGCGGCATTCATGGAACTGGTGACGGCTGCGCCGCAATTCCCGACCTGGCTTGCCAGAAGCGTCAGCAAGGCGGCGCATGGCTGAGGCTTTCTTCACTCTGTCGGCCGAGGACCGGCGGGAGGCATTGCGCGTGGCCGCCGATCGCTCCGGTCGTCCGCTGCATCTGCTGGAAAAGGATATCTGGGTCGTCTGGGCGCTGCAGACCCTTTTCGGCTCCGCGCTCGGCGAGCATCTCGTGTTCAAGGGTGGCACCTCGCTGTCGAAGGCCTATGGCGTTATCCAGCGCTTCTCCGAGGATGTCGATCTGACCTATGATATTCGCAGGCTGGTGCCCGATCTGGTCGGAGACGGGGAAGAAGTCCTGCCGAAAACCCGGAGCGAGGAGAAGCGCTGGTCCGCTGCGGTTCGCGAGCGCCTGCCGGAATGGGTGGTGAAGGATGTCCAGCCCTTGATCGCCGAAGCGATGATAAGGGAGGGCGTTCCGGGCACCATCCGTATCGAGGGCGACAAGCTGTTCATCGACTATGAACCGGCCGGGCGCGGATCGGGCTACGTGTCACCCTCGGTGATGCTGGAGTTCGGGGCTCGCTCCACCGGTGAGCCGGCGAGTCCTCGGGACATAGCCTGCGATGCTGCCGGCTTTGTCGAAGGCGTATCCTTTCCCGCAGCCCGACCACGGGTCATGCATGCCGAGCGGACATTCTGGGAAAAGGCGACTGCCGCGCATGTCTTCTGTCTCCAGGCACGCTTGCGCGGTGATCGCTTTGCCCGACATTGGTATGATCTGGCCAAGCTGGATGAGGCAGGTCTTGCCGATGCCGCGCTGGCTGATCGCGACCTGGCGCAGGCGGTCGCCGCGCATAAGCAGATGTTCTTTTCCGAAAAGGCCGCCGACCGTTCGATGATCAACTACAGTGCGGCCGTGGCAGGGCAACTGCGGCTTGTCCCCGAAGGCGATACCTTGGTGGCGCTTGGCGATGATTACCGGCGCATGACCGAGGACGGGCTTCTGTTCGCGGATGCGCCGCCTTTCGAGGCCGTCATCGAGCGGTGCGGCGATATTCAGACCAGGGCTAACCAGAAACCAGGCGGGTAGCGTTCGGATCGGCAGCCCGGCTTGGCATTGACAGATTGAGCGGGAAGGGTAGGGTCAAGGAAGAGAGGCCAGCCATGGCTTTTCCAGTTGCCGAGATCGTTTTCGCGTCCGTAGAAAGTAGCCGGAAGGGCGATTATCTCTTTCTATACAATGACTTCAAGCGGGTGTTGGTCTCGGTGGTTGCGTGCCCCCGCAACCAACGATAATTGCGAAACCTCCGTAGCATTAAGCGCGGAGGTTTTTGCGTTTCTACGCCCGGGCTTCCGCGATACCGCCATCTGACCCAGAAGATTGTCCAACGCCTCGGCTTCCGACAGGAAATCCGGATCCTTCCTGCCCGCCGCGAAGCGCAGGATCGCGCCGAGATCGCCGCGCAGCACGATGGCCAACTCGCCGTCTTCCGGCACCAGCGTCACCTGGTCGACCAGCGAGCGCAGGATCTCCGCCGCTTGGGCGCGGCTGTCCTCGTGCCGCAGGTTCTCGGAAAGCGCGGCGATGCGTTGGGCATAGAGCGCCGCCATGTTCGGGTGCAGCAGGGGCGGCAGCTCGTCGGCATTGGCCAGCTGCTCCGTCAACTCGGCCTTGCGCGCCTCCAGTTGTGTGATTTTGTCCTTGAGCGTTAGCGGCGGGACGCCCTGCAGGATGGCGTCGATGGCCTTGTCGAGTTCGCGGGTCGTGCGATCCAGGTCCCGGCGTGCGACCTCGAGATCGGCGCCGCGCTCCATGCGGAGTCGGTTCACCTCGCGGGTGAACTCGGCGCAGAACTCCCGGAACAGCTCCGGCTCCATCAGGTGTTTTTTTAGCCCGTTCAGGATCGATGCCTCCAGCGCGTCGCGGCGGATGTTCACCCGGTTGTCGCAGGAGCCCTTGTTGCGCGCCGTCGAGCAGCCGAGCAGGTCCTTCGAGATCATCGAATAGCCGCCACCGCAGCAGCCGCATTTGACCAGGCCGGCGAATAGGTGTTTCGGGCGCCGCCGGTCGTTCAGCGGATTGCCGTTCGGCCGGCTGCGGGTCGAGAAGGCCAGTTCGCCCTGGCGGGCCTTTACCGCAACCCAGAGGTTTTGGTCGACGATGCGCAGGTCGGGCACATCCTGGGTGACCCATTCGCTTTCCGGGTTCAGGCGCGACACCCGCCGGCCGGTGTCCGGATCCTTGACGTAGCGCAGCCGGTTCCAGACGAGGCGGCCGACATAAAGCTCGTTGTTGAGGATGCCGGTGCCGCGCTCGCGGTTGCCATGAATCGTCGATGGTCCCCATTCCCGGCCCATCGGTCCGGGCACGCCCTCGCGGTTCAGCGCCATGGCGATGGCGCGCGAGGAGAGGCCGCTGTCGTAATCGGCGAAGATGCGGCGGATCACCGTGGCCTGCGCCGCGTTGATCGTCCGGTCGCCGCGGATCGGCTCGCCACTGGCGTCGAACCGCTTCACCACGTCGTAGCCGTAGGAGTTGCCGCCGCCGGACTTGCCGTCCTCGACCCGCCCGCGCAACCCCCGGCGGGTCTTGTCGGCCAGGTCCTTGATGAACAGCGCGTTCATCGTGCCCTTGAGTCCGACGTGAAGCTCGCTGATCTCGCCCTCCGACAGCGTGAACATTTTTACGTCGGCATAGCGCATGCGCTTGTAGATGCCGGCGATGTCCTCCTGGTCGCGGCTGACCCGGTCCAGCGCCTCGGCCAGCACCATGTCGAAGCGGCCGCGCGTCGAATCCATGATCAGCGCCTGGAGGCCGGGACGCTGGATCATGCTGGAGCCGGAGACGGAATGGTCGGAATATTCCTCGACCACCCGCCAGCCCTCCTTCTCGGCCCGCAGCCGGCACATGCGGAACTGGTCGGAGATCGAGGCCTCGCGCTGCAGGTCCGAGGAGTAGCGGGCGTAGATGGCGACTCTCATGTGCAGGCCTCCTGGTCAGTCGGCGTGGTACCTGCCGTTCTCGCGCTCTTCGGCCTCGACGAAATCCCGTGCCGCGCGCCGGGCCAGCAGGCGGGCCAGAGCGACGAGCCGGGGATCGGGCGAGGGCAGGGGCGCGGCAGAATCCCGGACCGGTTCCGGGACCACCCGCAGCCGTTCCGCAGCTGTCTGCCTCTGCCGTGCCATCGCCCTGTTCCGCTTTCCGCGCGGCAGGATCCGCGCAGGCACAAGCGTGGCGCAGGGCGGGGCGGAATCACAGGCGGGTTCGGGCGCATCGCATCAAGCCTCGGCGCAGCACAGCGTAAACCGGCGCTGCCGCGCCTGCTGCAGGGGGCGCTACGCGGCAGCATCTTCGTAGGGTGGCGTAAAAATACTGGAAAGTCGCGGGATATCTCGCGACGAGGGATGGAGATCGGCGGGGTTCCGCAGCTAGGGTCAGGACTCATAGCCAATAGATGACGGTTGCCGCGAGGGCGATAGCGGAGAGGAAGACCTTCGGGCATCTGTCGTATCGGGTTGCCACGCGCCGCCAGTCCTTGAGGCGGCCGAACATGATC